>Ga0206949_1104_pt2 | contig 31906 bp, 21 predicted proteins | sample Alteio_BWOrgHeat_40_FD_153240 | JGI IMG/M metagenome (GOLD analysis project Ga0206949, IMG submission 153240) | Enriched cells from forest soil in Barre Woods Harvard Forest LTER site, Petersham, Massachusetts, United States -... | ecosystem: Environmental > Terrestrial > Soil > Temperate forest >...
TTTGGCGATATGATGGTTAGGATGTGTTTTCAAACCGGGATAAAAAACTTTATCAACAGCAGGATGCTGTTCTAAAAATTCGGCAACTACCTGTGCACCTGCACAATGTTGTTTTATGCGGAGGTGTAATGTTTCAATGCCGCGTATCACTAACCAGCTGTCGAACGGTGCAAGAATGGCGCCGCATGCGTTCTGGATATATTTTATTTTGTCGCCGAGTTCTTTGTTTTTGGTTACCACAAGCCCTGCGATCAGGTCGCTGTGCCCGCCGAGATACTTGGTGGCGCTGTGTATCACAATATCAGCTCCCAGCGGAATAGGTTGCTGCAATACGGGTGAAGCAAAAGTATTATCCACGCAAAGTAAACAGTGATTGGCTTTTGCTACTTTGGCGATGGCTTCAATATCTGAAATTTTTAAAGTGGGGTTAGTAGGTGTTTCAAGCCAGATCAGTTTTGTGTTTGGCGTAACGGCGTTAAAAACTTTTTCAACATCCGATGTATCAACAAAATTTACTTTGATGCCGAACTTATCATACACATTTGTAAACAGGCGGAATGCGCCGCCGTAAATATCATCTACCGCTAAAATTTCATCGCCGGTCTTCAACAGCTTTACTATGGCATCGATGGCTGCAAGCCCGCTTCCAAAAGCGATACCGGTAGAACCTTTTTCCAGTTGTGCGATGAGTTGTTCAAGCGTTGCGCGCGTTGGGTTGCCGGTGCGTGCATAATCATAACCCTTGTTCACACCCGGTGCATCCTGCACAAAAGTGGAGGTTTGATAAATGGGAACGGAAATCGCCCCGGTTAATGGATCAACAGGAATGCTGTGGATCAGTTCTGTGGCTGTGCTCATTGTTAAACATTTTTGGGTAAAAAAAATTGTAAAAATTCTTCTTTACAAAACTTAACAAGAGAAGCGAGTGGTGACTTACTGAATGGGTTTCTATTTTGCCCCCGCCCCTAAAGGGGAGCAGGATAGGCATAAAAAAAACTCATCAGTAAGTCAGATGAGCTTGAATATGGTAAGCGGCTGAACCGCTGGGAAACAAACTTTTACTCTGACTTATCTCCCACACTTTCGTGTAGTGGAGTTGGCACCTTCATACAATTGAGTAAACTGTATGGGTTGCCAAGGCTTCAACGGGCCAAAATCCCTCTGCCTTTCTTGATAAGTAATGGTTGAAAGAACTGGTGTAAAGATATAATTGAAATGTTTGAACTACCAAATCAAAAAATAAAAAATTCTGTAAATTTCTACCAAACCTTTTACAGGCAAGGGTTACGGCGCCTAAAAAAATTAACTAACAAATGTTCAGGTACAACTTTTCCGCTGCGTGGTTGTTTGTATCTTTACGATCCACATATGACAAAGACAGTTAAAAGCATTGCGCAGAACCCGGAAACAGAGATGATAGAAGTGTTTGGCGCGCGGGAACATAACCTCAAGAACATTGATATTTCCATTCCAAAAAATAACACACGGTAAAACGTTGGCGCAAACAGTTGCGCTGACAAATCAATGACACTTAAAATAAATATTTGGTAATTCAGAACGAAGTCTATTAGTTTTGTAGAATAATATGAAAACAGTTACAAATACATATCACCCCGTTACAACCGTTCATTCTGTTGGTTGTTGTATGTATTGTTGTTGTCTTGCATAATTACTGCCCCGCGATTGACTTTATCACAACAAACTTTTATCACAAAGAATCATGGAAACACACAAGAAATTAACGATCGGTTTATTTGGCTTTGGCGTAGTAGGCGAAGGGCTTTACAAGGTATTACAACAAACACCTTCTCTCAATGCGGGCATTAAAAGAGTATGTATCAAAAACCCCGGCAAACAAAGGAATGCGCCGGCATCATTGTTTACAACAGAAAAAGAAGATCTTTTATTTGATGACGATATCAATGTAATTGTTGAAGTGATCGATGATTCGAATGCGGCTTTCGAGATCGTATCGATCGCTTTGCGGAATGGTAAAGCCGTAGTAAGCGCCAGCAAAAAAATGATCGCAGAACATTTACCTGAGATACTGGAAATGCAGCAGGAAACCGGTTTGCCGTTCTTATGCGAGGCCGCGGCCTGTGCATCGATCCCTGTGATCCGCAACCTGGAAGAATATTATGACAATGATCTGTTACACGCCATCAAAGCGATCGTGAACGGGTCTACCAATTTTATCCTCACCAAAATGTTCGAAGACAAACTGGATTTTCAGTCCGCATTAATACTTGCCCAGCAATTGGGCTTTGCAGAAAGCAATCCAAAACTGGATATCGAAGGATATGATGCCGTGAACAAATGGGCCATTTTATTAAACCATGCTTATGGAATTGTGGAACATCCCAACAATATTTTGTTTACGGGTATACAGAACATTCAGTTCTCAGACGCAGTAGTTGCCAAAGAAAAAAATCTTGATATCAAACTCATCGCACAGGCGAAGAAATTAAAGAACGGAAAAGTTGCCGCATTTGTACTGCCGCAGTTTGTGAAAACAGACGATCCGTTATCATTCGTAAAAAATGAATACAATGGCGTGGTGATAGAGAGTGGTTTTGCGGATAAACAGTTTTTTTATGGAAAAGGCGCAGGCAGTTTTCCAACAGCATCGGCCGTGTTGAGTGATATTGGTGCGCTGCGGTATAATTACCGGTATGAATACAAAAAATTATATCACCATACACCACATGAACTGGCGCATGATTATTACTTAAAAGTGTATGTGAGTTTTGATGACTGGAAATATATTCCGCGTGACAAATTTGAGTGGATCGAAGAATGGCACGCAGATGCGGAACGCAAATACCTTATTGGCGTGCTGCATTGCAGCCATTTAACAGAAGACCGGTGGTGGAAAGAAAACGGGTCATCCCTGATCTTAACAAATGAGCCGATCATCGATAACCTCGATATCATTAACCTTAAAAAACGAAGCCTGGAATTAGCAGGCGTTGCATAAATATTTTCATACTTGTCTTTTTAGTTTAGCCCTCCGAGTACCCGGGGGGCTTTTTTTGTTAACAAACAATACATATACATACATTAGATTTGCGAAGAAACCATTTCATGCAGCAGGTTCAACAAACTAAACCATTTATTATCGGCTCGGTTCTTTCTGCGGCCACGGGTTTGTGCCTGGTGATCATTTCATTGGCCATTGGAAAAAAAGAATTGTTTTTATTTTTCAATACCGATCTGGGAAATTTCGGCGATCATTTCTTTGCATTATGGACAAATCTCGGCGATGGCATTGTATGGGTTGTGGTGGCTGTACTTTTTTTTATCTACCGGAAAAAATTGTTTCCCTTACTGATCGCATCTGTTATTATTTCTACACTGATCGTTCAGCTTACAAAGAATTTTGTTTTTCCCGGTGAAGCAAGGCCTACATCGGCTATTACAAACAACACCGGCATCCATACAGTACCGGGTGTTGAATTGCTTACCTCCTTTAGTTTTCCATCAGGGCATACCACAACCGCATTTACCATTTTTTTATTGGGTTGCCTGCTTATTAAAAAGAACTGGGTAATTCCTGTTGGATTTATTTGCGCTTTATTAGTGGGTTATTCGCGCATTTACCTCGCAGAACATTTTCCATTAGATGTTGGTGCGGGAATGCTGGCTGCTGTTATCACAGTTCCTTTATCAATCATGATACAAAACCGATGGGCAAGAAATCAACCATCAAAATCATCTGCATGAAAAATGTACAAAAGATCATCTGCGTATTTATTTGTTCAGTCCAGTTAACATTCCTTACCGCGCAGGATACAACACAACAGGTTGTGAGCGGAAGGCATAACAGCAAAGAACAGGAAACCAAACCGTATGTGATATTGATATCCGCAGACGGTTTTCGTTTTGACCTCGCAGAAAAATACCATGCAACAAATCTGCTGAAACTCCGGCAGCAGGGCGTTGCCGCTAAATATATGACGCCTTCTTTCCCTTCGGTTACTTTTCCCAATCATTATACAATTGTAACAGGATTATATCCTTCGCATCATGGATTGGTTGATAATACTTTTTATGACTGGCCGCGGCAGGCCACCTACAGCATGGGTAATAAAAAATTTGTAGCAGACGGCACATGGTATGGCGGAACGCCTTTATGGGTTTTGGCAGAAAAACAACAGATGGTATCGGCGAGTTTTTATTGGGTAGCTTCTGAAAGCAATATTCAAAACACAAATCCCACTTACTATTATATATATAATGATAAGATACCGATCGATTCGCGTATTCAAACGGTAAAAGACTGGTTACAGCTGCCGGAAGATAAGCGCCCGCATCTGATCACATTTTATTTTCCGGAAGTGGATCATGCAGAACATGATTATGGAACCGAATCAAAACAAACAGAAGATGCGGTACATTTTGTAGATGAAAGTGTGGGGAAATTAAATGCAGCGGTCGCTTCCTTGCATCTGCCTGTTAATTTTATTTTTGTTTCGGATCATGGCATGACGAATGTTGATACGGTACATTCCATCTCAAGGCCATTGAGTATCGACACAAGTAAATTCATCGTTCCTTTTGGCGATGTGCTGATCCATATGTATGCAAAAAATAAAAATGATATCCAGCCGGCTTATGAAGCGTTAAAAAAAGAAGCAACGGATTATGATGTATATCTCGCAGAGAACATGCCGGCAAGATGGCATTACAGTAAAGCAGATGACAGGTACAACAGGCTCGGAGATATCATACTGGTAGCGCGTTTACCTGAAATATTTAATTTTTCGCGCAGAAGAGTAACGCCCGGAAAACATGGCTACGACAATGCTTTCCCCGATATGCGTGCAAGTTTTTATGCATGGGGCCCGGCATTCAAAAACAATATGGTGATCGATGGATTTGAAAATGTGAACGTGTACCCGCTGATCGCCCATATTCTTGGGCTTACCTATCCTGCAAATAGTATTGATGGAAAATTTGAAGTGTTACAGGATATTTTAAAATAGCTGTTACTCTTCAGATACAAGCAATAATGATAAGAAGCTCCGTGAACCTCTGTGTAAAACTTTGTGCCCTCTGTGGTTTTATTTTTTCTAACCACAGAGGGCACGGAGTTTTACATGAAGGAACGCAAAGATTATACATTAATCTTTCCAGCGCCACTCTCCTTCTAACTGTAAAGCTTCTTTCAGTTTATTATTTAAAAGAAAATCGCGCGTTTCTTCATCGGTAAAATGTTTCGATCTTATTTCCGGCGCGTCTGCAATTCCATATAACAACATTGCACTGAAGCGGACGGTGTTCTTCATTCCTTTTTCATCCACTAATGGAAACACATCGCAGTCTGCATGATAACATGGGCCGGCATTATTTGGCAATCCGCCACCACTGCCACCGCCGGTTGGCACGCCATATAACATAAATGGCTGGTGATCGCTGTGCAGGCCTGCACCGGTGCGGAAAGAGTTTCTGAAATTTGTATCCAACGAATGTGCAATACTTCCGATCGATTTAAATAATTCTTCGCTCTCTTTTGATGTGGATGAAAAACCTTTCGGGTCGTTCGTCATATCATAGTTCAGCATATAACGCAATTGATCGATGCTTTTATCTTTTATGGCATCAGCCACATATGCTTTCGAACCAAGCAATCCTTCTTCTTCGCCCATGAACATTACAAACTCAACGGTTCTTTCCGGCTGCAGTTTGAGCGCTTTAAATGTTCTTGCCATATCGAGCACTGAAAAAGATCCGATGCCATTGTCTATTGCACCGGTTGCAAGATCCCAGCTGTCCAAATGCCCGCCAACAATTACTTTTTCATTGGGCAATGTTTTTCCTTTAATGGTTGCGATCACATTTCTTGCTTTGATCATTCCTGAAAAATTGGTCATGGCAATATGGCTGTATAATTTTCCTGTTTTTAGTTTTTCTCTCAGCGCCATACCATCTTCTTTGCCGATACATACCGCGGGGATAGGAATTAATTTTCCGGTAACAGATGCCGTACCGGTTAACAATATTCCGCCTTGTGGTGTATTGATGATGATGATGCCCAGCGCACCATGGCTGGTGGCGATAGCTGTTTTTTCTGAACGATGTAACGTTCTTGTATTTTCTTTTGAATTCGGTAATACACCGAGATAAACCAATGCGATCTTGCCTTTGGCTTTATCAGGGTCGGATGCATAATCCTCTTCGAGGCCATTACCCATATCCACCAGTTCAAGCGTTACATCGGATGCAACGGGTGAATGTGCGAGCGTTACAGATTTGATGGGTTGCATAGTATTCTGGCCAGGGCCCACTGTTACACTCAATGTGCCACGGCTCCAGCTTTCTACTTCAAAAGGTTCGTAGTGTACATCTTTGTATCCGTATGATTTCAGTAATTTATACGCAAACTCTTCTGCTTTTTTTCCATTTGGAGAGCCGGTTAAACGATGCCCGATGGTTTCGGTGGCTTCTTTTAAACTGCTGTATGCTTTTGAATTGGTAAGCACTTCGGTATTGATCCTTGCAAATACATCGTTCCATTCGGGTTTCCCCTGGGCAGGGGAAAGATTTGTGGCAAGTACGCAAATGACCGCCAGATAAACGCGTGGTTTCTTCATCATGTGATTGATTTGAAACCCAATTTATCTATAAAATCTGAAAATAGGGGTGATTAAAAATTGTCTTTGATTCTTGCCACAGAATACACGGATGGGCACAGAAAAAACTGTGCATGTCTGTGTATTCTGTGGCGATAATAGGATTTCCCTTCATTTCCGAATCATCTAAATGATGTTGCCAATGTTTCCTTTACATACTTCTTAAAAGTCTTACCGATCGGTAAGGTTGTTTCGCCGAGCAGTATTTCTTCGTCAAAGACCTTATTGATCTGTGAGCGGTTTACAATAAAAGATTTGTGGACGCGCAGGAAAATATTTTTGGGCAACAGATCCTCCAGTTCTTTTGTAGTGATCTGTACGAGGTGATTTTTTTTATCTGTAAATATCTTTACATAATTGCCAAGGCTCTGGATATACAATATTTTATCCAGCTGAACCTGCTGTACAAATCCATCTATCTTTAAATCGATGGTTTTTTTTTGTGGCGATATCAGCGTCCTGTTTTCGATCATCTGCACCGCTTTATTCACTGCTTTCAGGAACCGTTCAAACGGGATAGGTTTTTTGAGATAGTCGATCGCATTATATTCATAACTCTCCACACCAAATTCAGAATGCGCTGTAGTGAAGATCACCGGCGGTGGTGTTTCCAGCATACGCAGAAAACCAAAGCCATCAATTTCAGGCATGGTGATATCAAGAAAAATCAGATTTACTTCTTCTTTTTTCAGGAACCGGTAAGCTTCCACAGCATTGTAACAATCGCCTGCCAATTCCAGTTCGGGCATGCGTTCAATATAATTGTGCAGCACTGCGTGTGCCCGTGGTTCATCATCTACTATCAATACCCTAATCTTCATCGTATTGGAGAGTTAGTTCTACGCTGAATTTATTTTCATCTGTTGTGATCAGCACTTCATGTTTTTCGGGATACAGCAATTCAAGGCGCCTTATCGCATTATATAAACCGGTTTTGGTTGAGGGCGATTTAGTATTTACGATATTATTCTTTACAGTCATTTTTAAACAACCTGGCAGATTTTCAATGGATATATCGATCTGCGTTCTTTGTATGGTATCTCCACCATATTTACATGCATTCTCAATAAAAGGAAACAATATCAGCGGTGTGATCTGCCGTTGGCCTACCTCACCGGATTGATTAAGATGGATGATACATCTTTCACCCAGCCTTTCTTTTTCAAACACAATATAATTATTGATAAAGCCAAGCTCATCTTTAAGTGGTATCTGGTTCTTGTCAGAACAGTCTATAATAAACCGCATCAGCTCACTCAGTTTCAATATCAATTCATCGCCATACCGGTTATGCTGCAATGTGTAACTGTAAATATTATTGAGTGCATTAAAAAGAAAATGGGGATTGAGATGTGCACGCAACTGTTGCAATTCAATATCACGCTGCATAATGCGGAGCTGGTAAAAAGTTCTCCGCTCCATGATATATTTAAAAGCAAAATAAAATGTAACAGAAATACAGGTATAAAAAAGATTTTCAAAACTGAGCAGCCCCAGCCTTATATGCATATTTCCATATCCACGTATGATCAGGTAATGGATAAACACGAGCAGCGCCAGGCCGGCAATTAATGAAACTACATACAGCAGGTATTTTTTTTTCAACAGTAATTTTTCCAGTAACACGGAGTTGTGCAGTATTGCCCACAAATAAAAAACGCTGATGATGAAATAGGCTGAGTTATTATGATCCTCCGGTTTTTTCGAGTCAGAAGAACCTATTGCGGTGGCCAAAACCATCAGGAACAGGTATAGAACCAGGTTACGCAGAATATAAAAAAGTATTTTTCTTTCTTCGATCCGTTTCATTGGAAGTAAGTTATTAAATGTACCGCATCATTGCAACCGTTTTGCATGGGAAACTTCATCAAAACTATTTTAATAAGCAACTGCCATGCGCTTTTAATGACGAAATCCTTTCGTCATTAATCCTTTCCCTTGGTCAGTAATGCTTTCCGTTGGTGTAAACGCCGTAATAATTTAGCTCCGTTAAACACTAATGAGTCAACAAAAACTATTTAATAAACAACCTGCTATGAAAAAGATCCTTCAGTTAACCGCCATGTTCCTGCTCACAGCTTTTTCGCTGAATGCGCAGCAGATCACCGGTAATATTACCGATAAACAGAAAAAACCGGTAACCGCATCCACCGTTACGCTTTTACAGGCAAAAGATTCTGCGATGGTAAAACTGTCTACTTCTGATAAAGACGGGAACTTTGTTTTCCAGAATATTAAAACCGGCCGCTATCGTGTGCGGGCATCGCATATCGGTTATACCAACACTTATAGTGCGGCGTTTGATTATGATGCAAAGAATAGTTATGCCGTTCCGTTTCTCGAGATAAATCCGGCGCCAAAAGAGTTACAGGCCGTTGTGGTAACCAGCCAGAAACCAATGATCGAAGTAAAAGCCGATAAAATGGTGGTGAATGTGGAAGGAACGATCAATGCAACCGGCAGCGACGCACTTGACCTTCTCCGCAAATCGCCCGGTGTGATCGTTGATAAAGATGATAACATTACCATGGGTGGAAAGAATGGCGTACAGATCTATATCGATGGCCGCCCATCGCCTTTAACGGGAAAGGATCTGTCTGAACACCTGAAAACGATCCAGTCATCCATGATCGAATCGATCGAACTCATTACTAACCCTTCTGCCAAATACGATGCAGCGGGCAATGCAGGTATCATCAATATCAAATTAAAAAAGAACAAAGCGCTTGGCACAAATGGATCGGCGAATGCAGGGTACAATATTGGGACGTATGCGAAATACAACACGGGTGTTTCACTTAACCACCGTGATAAAAATATGAACCTGTTCTCCAGTTATAATTTTAATAAGAGTATGAACGAAAACAATATCGAAATTAACCGTTCAGTGCTTGATACATCGTTTGACCAGCGTACTACTTTTATATCTAAGCCTACTTCACATAATTTTAAAGCGGGTATGGATTATTTTATCAATAAGAAAAGTACGTTTGGCGTTTTGCTGAACGGAACCATTTCAAACGGAAGTTTCAATTCAAACAGTGTTACGCCTATTGCATATGAGCCAACACAAACACTGGTAAAATATTTATATGCAGGCACACAAAATGATTTTACCAGGAATAACCTGAATGGCAATATCAATTATAAATACAGCGATACATCGGGCCACGACCTGAATATGGATGCCGATTACGGAACATTCAAGATCAGGAGCGATCAGTACCAGCCTAATTATTATTATGATGCAACCGGCATTAACCAGACTTCGCAGGTGATCTACCAGATGCTGGCGCCGAGTGATATCAATATCTATTCATTCAAAACAGATTATGAACAGAATTTTAATAAAGGCAAACTCGGTATCGGCGGAAAGATCTCGTATGTAACAAGTGATAATGATTTTCAGCGGTTCAACGTGTTTACAACCGGCAAACTGAAGGATACTTTAAAGAGCAATCTTTTTAATTACAAAGAAAACATCAACGCGGTTTATTTCAATTATAACAAACCGATGAAAGGATGGATCATGCAGTTTGGGTTAAGGGTTGAGAATACACATTCAACAGGCCATTCCTCAGGATTTAAACAAGCCGGAAGTTCGTATGCACCATACGATTCAACATTCGACAGGAATTATACCGATTTCTTTCCAAGCGCTGCCATCACATTCAATAAGAATCCGATGAGCCAATGGAATCTTACTTACAGCAGGCGCATCGACCGCCCGGCGTACCAAAGCCTGAACCCGTTTGAATTTAAACTGGATGAATATACGTTTCAGAAAGGCAACACACAGCTGACGCCGCAATACACCAACAGTTTCGGCATCAGCAACACATTCAAATACAAACTGAATACGAGCCTGAATTACAGCCATGTAAAAGATGTATTTACGCAGATCATCGATACTGCCGACAGGTCGAAAGCATTCATCACACAAAAGAATCTTGCCAACCAGGATATTGTGAGCCTGAATATCAGTTATCCTTTACAGATAAAATGGTACAGCGCTTTTATCAATATGAGCAGTTATTATTCGCATTACAAAGCCAACCTTGGCGTAGGCCGCACGGTTGACCTGGAAGTGTTTGCCTTCAATTATTTTATGCAGAACAGTGTAAAACTCGGTAAAGGCTGGACGGGAGAACTGACAGGTTTTTATAATTCACCAACCATCTCACAGGGAACTTTTAAAACAAAGGGAATGTGGAGCACGGATATAGGTGCGCAAAAAGTGATGATGAAAGGAAAAGCAAACCTGAAAGTGAGTGTGAGTGATGTGTTCCAGACATTACGCCCCGATCTCACCAGTAATTTTGCCGGGCAGATCGTGAAAACAAAAGTGGCATTTGAAAGCAGGCAGTTAAAGATCAGTTTCGGTTATCGCTTCGGAAGCACACAGGTAAAAGCATCGCGCCAGCGTAAGACGGGCCTTGAAGATGAGAGTAAGCGTGTGCAGACTGCATCAGCAAATGGAAATTGATAAAGTAATGATAGTGATAGAAGCCGGGATAGATCATCCCGGCTTTTTTATTAGAAGGCATATGTATTTACTATTGATCTTTTAACAAACAAATTAACGCTGTTCGCAACTCTGTGTATCTGCGGCTCTGCCGTAAAAAAAATAACCGCAGAGATATTGTATTTTGAGTTTCTATTTTTGCCCCTGCCCCTGAAGGGGTTCTTTAATTTTCCCTTCAGGGGCAGGGGCAGAAGAGAATTCCTGTGTGTTCTTTCTTACACTATGTATCTATGTATTTCAAAAAAAACATGCAAGGGAAAATTATTTCCCGGCGCAGGAGGCTGGAGTATTTTAATAAGAATACATTAACTATTCATTCATAAAACTCATTTCTCTTCAGTATACCATAGCTGCGTTTTAGCCAGTTAAATTCAGCTTTCGGTTTCTTTGATTTTTTTATCAAACCAAAAAGTTGAAATATTACAATACAATTTTCTCATGTTGTTATTCAGTTTTTAGTTTAGGGAAACAACAACATACCGAGCGGGTATTCTTGCCCGCTTTTTTTCTTTTTTTTTCTGCTGCCCGGAGCCTTTTGGCCGGGCCTGTTAACGTTTGATACCTGCTGATAACCTGCTGCCATCGGAAAACGGGGTACACCCCGGTGATCCATCTATCCTTGCCTTGCTAACCGGTTAATTTGTACCGGTAAGTTGTTCATCCATAAAAAATGAGCAAAGTGTTTTTAAATAATTAATTTCCCTCAGTGATCGGTTTCCCGCACATGAGATAAAATGTTTTTATGACAACGCATTCATTTGTGTATTCAAATAACCCGAGATACCGGCTGTTGAGGCATGTGTTATTCTGGGTGTGCTGGATCATTTATTTTGTTGCGATAAACAGCAGCAGGTATAGTATGAGCCCCATTGGGTTTGGTGCATTTATGGAATACCTGGTTCTTGAAATGCTGATCCTGCTTTCTGTTGACATCATCTTCTGCTATTCGGTTATTTATTTTCTTTTGCCGAGGATGCTGTTGAAAGAAAAGTATGTAAACTTTTTTCTTTTTTTCGGCCTTTTCCTTTTATTGGATGCATCCGTATCAAGTTATTTTTATACGGGATTGATCAATCCGTTAAGGGTATTGTTTGATCTGCCGGAGCTGAAATATGTTGCTTTTACTGACCTGCTCCGCGGATTAAATGGCGTGATCATGATAGCCGGCGCAGCCGTTTCGATCAAATTCTTTAAGTTATGGAACATCAAGAAACAGGAGCTGTATCTCGTTAAATCCGAAAAGATCAGCAGGGAACTGAAATTTATCGATACATATATTCAGCCCAGTTTTTTGCCGGTGTTATTGAAAAAAATATATTCCCATTCATTTTCTGCTGCCAGTAAGGTTCCGGAAATGCTGGAGAAATTGCAGAATATCCTCACCTACCTGATCGATGAATGTAACCAGTCAACGGTAATACTTTCACACGAAATAGACGCTCTCAAAGACTTTATACAATTAGAGAAATTAACCAATACCAACCGTTACAACATACAGTTTGAACAAACCGGCAATGCCGGCGAGTTACGCATTGTTCCGTATATCCTTTTTCCTTTTGTTGAAAATAATTTCAGGCAGGTAAATGATAATATCACCGATAAACACTGGACCACTTTAAGCATCCATATCGATGGAACAAGGATCATGCTTCAGATAAAGAACAGCAAGCCCGTTGAAACGTCCAATCTTCTCAACTATGAAACGCATACGCTCCTGCAAATGCGGAAAAGGCTCGATCTGTTATATCCCGGCAGTTATAAATTGAATATCATCATTGAAGAAAACATTTTCTCTATACAGATGGAGATCGATTTGAGCAAGGCGGTGAATTGAGGGACGTGAGTCGTCAGTCGTGAGACGTGAGGAATGGCTTATCACTCACGTCTCACGACTGACGACTCACGTCTTACGACTGACGACTCACGACTCACGTCTCACGTCTCACGCATCCCCCAAAAAAAGATCCGCCATTAAATAATGGCGGATCATTTTTTGAACGAGACCTATGATGATTAATAACCGGGGTTTTGAACGATGGTTGTATTCACATTTATTTCAGTCAACGGGATCGGGAATATCAGGTGTGTATTGGTTGGTGTAACCACAAAATTGTTTTGCGGTACATCCTGGTCGATCACTTTTGTGAAAGACCTTTGCAACCTGAACAGATCCCAGAAACGCTGCCCTTCAAAAGCCAGTTCTTTTCTTCTTTCAGTAAGGATATTTTCAAGCGCCTGCGTGCCTACATCTGTCCAGCCTATAAACGAAGGGTCTCTTTGCTGTGCTACTTTATTCAGTGTAAGATTGGCATTCGCAATATCATTCGTGTTATAATAAGCTTCTGCAAGTATCAGCAGCACATCTGCATAACGGATCACTTTACTGTCATCATAATCAGTTGTATTGTTGGTATATTTCCTGCAGATATAAGCGGTACTTGCCTGTCCTGCCCTTGGCCCTACAGATATCAGGCTTTTACGTATATCGGTTGCACTGTAAATGTTGTACAGGCTTGCATTGGCAAGAACATCTCCATACACGCCATTGTAAGGTGATGCCTGGGGAAGAAACATTCCGTAAATGCTGTTGTTACCGTTATTTGAATTGGCATCGCTGGCTATTTCAAAAATGGTTTCCACCTTATCTGTTCTTGGGTTTGCATTTGCCCAGTAAGCCAGGAAGCCGCTGCTTGCTGTTAGGGTAAACCCGCCATTGTTCACAACATCCAATGCGGCAGTTTTTGCATTTGCCCAGTCGCCCATGCTCTGGTAAACACGCGCCAGTATTGCAGAGATCGCATACTTGGTTACATACGATGAATTCAATGTGCGTGTTCCGCCTGTTGAATTGAATGTCATCGTTCCACCAATAGTATATTTTACCATTCCTGCTGCTGCAGTTAGATCGGCAAGTACCTGTGTATATACTTCTTTGATCGTATTTCTTGGAGGCAAAGCATTTTGATCAAACCCGGTAACAATAGGTATGCCTGGTTTGCTTGGATCGACAGTGTATGGACTCGCAAAATTTCTTACCAGTTCAAAATGCATCAATGCCCTTGCCACTAAAGCTTCTGCTTTTAACTGGCTCACATTGTCATTGGTAGCAACGTTTGAGTTAATAATAAGATTTGCATTTTTAATAGTTGAATAAGCAGCCGCCCACATACCATTTACATCTCCGTCTGCATTGATCGCATTATACTGGTTAAATGAAAGATAGCGGCCCGAGTTGGCAGTAGTAAGAAAACAGTTGTCCGACATCAACTCGCCCTTCATCACAAATGCTCTGCCATAGAGGTTTGTTGAACGCATGGATCCATATACTCCATTCATGGCGCCATTCAGGTCCGCATCACTTTTCAAAGCCGATGTTGCAGCAACAGAATTATAAGGCACCTGGTCGAGGAATGTCTTTTTACAGGAGCTTACCAGCAGCACCAACACAAGTCCTGGTATTTGTATTTTATTTTTTAATCGCATATACTAAATTTTAAGATCAAAAATTATTTTGGGTTAGAAACCAATGTTAAGTCCAACAGTAACTGTTTTAGGATTTAAGAAACCTTCGTTGTTCTGGCTCGCTATACCCTGCTCAGGATCCATCGGAATGGTCTTGTCATAAGTTTTTGTCCAGATATTGGTTCCCCTCACATAAAAGTTCAGGCTGTTGAGATGCAGTTTTTCCAACAATACTTTATCTGTCATTTTATATCCAACAGTGATATTCCTTAACCTGATATAATCACCTTTATATAATGATTTTTCTCCGCCGGACTGATTAGCCAGGCCATATACATATTTCGGTATAGTAGTAACATCGCCTGGTTTCTGCCATCTTGTTAAGTTGATTGCATATTTTCCTCTTGTTGGAAACTGTGCATTCAAGAAATACTGGCTGTACGAATCAAGCACCCAGTTGCCATAGTTGTAATAGAGGTCGCCACTTGCATAAAACCCTTTGTAGCTAAATGTGTTGCTGAATGCACCAAAATAAGTTGGCGAGCCGCTTTTACCTATAAACTGAAGCCCCGCATTTGCATAATTTGAAGTAGTGGTGCTTTTACTCGCATCTACATACCACATTTCCAAACCTGTGGCTGGGTCTACACCCTGCAGGCTTCTTAAATAGTATGACTGTATATCGTTTCCTTCATGCAAACGGAATTGTGTAAGCGTAGTGTTTGAAACATCCTGGTGGCTAGGCAGGCTCACAACCGTATTCTTGTTATGCGCAATATTGAAACTTACATCCCATGAGAAATTGCGCACATCAACAGCTCTTGCGTTGATGGTAAATTCAACCCCCTGGTTCTGTATTTTACCTACGTTGCTCAGGATACTTGCAAAGCCTGTTGTTTCAGAAATGGGTTTGTTAAACAACAATCCATCAGTTAATTTTTTATACCAGTCAAACACTATGTTGATCCTGTTCTTTAACAAACCAAGGTCTAAGCCGATATCGGTTTGATTTGTTTTTTCCCAGGTAAGGTCAACGTTACCGATATTGTTGAATGTACCGCCGGAGTTACCATTGTAGTTGGTACCATAGCCATAGGTTTGTCTCCACACATAGTTACCGATACCTGCATTACCCGTTGAACCGTATGAAGCTCTCAGTTTTAATGTTGATAACGCTTTGAAATCCTTCATGAATGCTTCATTCGTAACGTTCCATGCGCCGCCTACCGACCAGAAATTACCATACTGGTTATTGGAACCGAAACGTGATGATCCGTCCCTTCTGAAACTGCCTGATAAGATATACCTGTTATCATAGCTGAAATTGGCGCTTGAATACATAGAAGCGAATGTATAGTTAGCAGCATCCGCAGCTCCCTGTACTGCAGTTGCAGCATTGGTTGATAAAGGCAGTTCAACTGTTGGCGGATAATTCTGCGAACCAGACAGGATACGGTAAAAATTATATTTATTCGCTTCATATCCTACTTTCAGATCCGTACTTAATTTTCTGCTTTTCAGCAGGTCGAGATGATAATCGAGCTGGTTATACCAATCCCACAAAAATGCGCGGGTATAATTGTTCTGTCCGAAACCGCCTGTTCCAACACCATCTCCATGAAATGGATTGTTGAACACACTTTCTTCCAGGTCATTGTTCTGGATACCGATATGTGATGTGAACTTCAATCCCTGTAATATTTTATAATCCAGTTCACCTCCGCCGAATATCTGTGTATTCCTTACAATATATTTATCGTTGGCGATTACATACAACGGATTATAGTGCGTTGGAAAACTGAGATTATTTGACGTGCTGATATTATATGATCCATCAGCATTGAACGGATTTTGTGTCGGGCGCAATGTCAATGACACATAATATGGATTGGCAAACGCGCCAGGCCCTGATGGCGGTGTATTCTGCAATACATTACCAATATTCCAGTTAGTTGATACAGTTAATTTGGAAGAGATATTATGCGTAACTTTTAAATTTCCCGAGATCCTTTGCAGGTCGGCGCCAATGTTGGCTGCCTCCTGTTTGAAATAACCGCCAGACATAAATATCTGTGTCTTTGCATCACCGGCGGTCATGCTCAGGTTATATTGTTGCTGTATACCTTTTCGTGTAGTCAGTTTTATCCAGTCTATATCAACACCATTGCCATAACCGTATGAGGCCAGTGTACTGTTGATCTGCGCTGTGGTAAAATTTGCATTCACCATTCCTTCCTGTAAAAGATTGAACCAGTCGGCTGCTTTAATGGGTTTACCTGCATCAGGTATATTGGCATAATCACTTTGTCCAACTTCGGTATCAAACCTGAATTGTGTTTTTCCTGATTTACCTTTTTTGGTAGTGATCACAATTACACCATTTGCACCGCGTGAACCATAAATAGACGTTGCCGCTGCATCTTTCAATACAGAAACATCTTCAATATCATTTGGATTGATGGTTGCTAATACGTTGGTAGTGGTTACTGCGCTTGACAAATCTCCTGTAACGATCTGCACACCATCAATTACATACAGCGGACTTGCTGATGCAGTGAATGAACCGATACCTCGGATACGGATATCCTGGTTAGAACCCGGCTGCCCATTGGCGCTCGAAGATTGTAAACCTGCTACCTTTCCCTGGAAGCCACGGTCGATTGATGCAACCGGAACGTTTTCAAGATCCTTCCCGCCAATCTTTGCCTGTGATGAAGTTGAATTTACTTTCTTGGTAGTACCATAACCGGTAACCACTACTTCATCTAACCTTTCAGAAGACGGTTGCAATTGAACCGAAACCTGGTTCTTATTCTGCACGTTGATCTCTTGTGATTGATAATTCAGAGAACTGATCACTAATAATTTTGCAGTAGCGGGCACTGAAATACTGAAATTTCCACTGGCATCTGTAACAGTTCCGGTGGAAGTACCTTTTACCACTACTGATGCATTAGACACTGCTGCGCCTTTATCATCCGTTACCGACCCTTTAACGGTGCGGCTTTGCGCAAATAACTGGCACATGGCCAATAACATGCACATAAGTAACATGGAAGCTCTTCTCATAGCGTAATAATTGATTTGAAAAAATGTTTACAATAAAATGACAATACACTTTATGTAGTACAAGTGAATTGTATGAATGAAAAAACAGACAGGAAAAATAGATGGGATGCGCCCGGAAAAGATCAATAAATAACCAAAGCATGAATATTTTGAACTGAAACGCAAAAAAACGAACCCGACGAAAAATGTGTTTAAGAAATACTTAACGTAAAGTGTTTTTTATTTGACCGGCCTTAAAAAAATAAAAGTCCATTAAAACAGTAGGAAGTCATAAAAACATCTGTGAAATTATGTGAACGGTAAAAAAAGCTCGTTCACACATTCGAACTTTCATACATATTGTGTGTCCTTATAAAACCCAACCTGCTGCGATAATGGATAGAACTCAGAAAATAAATGACACGGCCGTTAAAGGCCTGGGTATTCCGTTAGCCAGCATTTTCATCTATCATGCATCAGGGTTTGCAAGGCCGGAAGCGGCGGATGATTATATTATCAATTATCTCTGTTTTTCTGTTATTACTTTCTGTCTCTGGAACGGTTGTGCATATGCGCATTATTTTTTGCGGGCTGAATTATCCAAACTGAAAAAGATCTATGTAAGGATCCCGGCGAGATATTCGATCACATTTATAGTAAGCTGGAGTATTTCGTATGTGCTGCTGCTGTTGTGGAACCGTTACCTGCAAAACAACCGCTACGATTATCACAGCCTTATGATCAGCCAGGTGATCATGACGGTGATCAGCATACAGATCAGCAGCATTTATGAAATAGTATACCTGAATAAAGAAAGAGAATCTGACCTGGTAAAAGTAGAGCGCAGCGAAAAATTAAAAGTGCAGGCGCAGCTGGATGCTTTGAAGAGCCAGATAGACCCGCATTTTATTTTTAATTCATTGAATACTTTATCCTATCTCATCAGCCAGGATAAGGATAAAGCAAAACTGTTCAACGACACGCTTGCAAAAGTTTACCGCTACATTTTACTGAACAAAGAAAAAGACCTGATACAGCTGCGCGAAGAAATAGAGTTTGCCAGCAATTATTTTTACCTGCTGAAGATCCGTTATCAAACCGGTTTAAGCATGGTGATAAAAATGGATAATGTAAGCGTGGAAGATTACCTGATACCGCCTTTATCATTACAGGCGCTGATCGAGAACGCGATCAAACACAATCATTTTTCGGAAAGCAGCATGCTCAACATTGAAATAACCATATCGGCCGAACAGATAAAAGTGGTGAACCCGAAGAATGTAAAAAAGTTTGATATCCAGTCATCAAAGATCGGTTTATCAAACCTGAATGAACGGTATAGCCTGATCGTTAATAAAAATATCACCATTGAACAAACGGCTGATCAATTTACTGTACTGTTACCTATTTTAAAATCCTGAGAAAGCATGATAAAAACACTGATCATAGAAGACGAGAAAACCGCATTGGATAACCTGTTGCATCTTATTCAGTTGACAAAAGAACCGATTTCTGTGATCGGAACACTCGAAACTGTGGAGGATTCTGTTAGCTGGCTAACCAACAATCCTCCGCCCGACCTGATATTTATGGATATCCATTTAAAAGATGGTATTTCATTCAGCATATTTGAAAGGGTAAAAATATCAGTGCCTATTATTTTCATTACAGCATTTGATAATTTTATGGTGAAGGCCTTTGAACACACAGGTATTGAATATTTATTAAAACCTATTAACGACCAGGAATTATTAAAAGCCATTACCAAATACAAGAACCTGAAAAATCATTTTCTTAATAACCACGAGAACCTGCTGGAATACCTGTCGGAAAAGGATCCCGCAAGAAAATCAAGGATAGTGGTAAAAAAAGGGATTGAATTTCAAAGCATATTGCTGGATGAAGTGGCCTATTTTTTTACCGAACAAAAGATCACCTTCCTGATCACCAGCGATGGAAAAAAATTCCTGGTAGATAAAAACCTGAAAGAACTGGAAGAAGAACTGGATCCAAAAAAATTTTACCGGGCCAACCGGAAATATATTGTCAATATAAATTACATCAAATCATACAAGGCATACGATAAGATAAAAATATTAGTGGAATTGAACGTACCCGTTTCTGAAGATATTATCGTAAGCCAGGAAAGCGCCATAGATTTCAGGAAATGGATCTCGGCGCTGTAAGTTTAATGTGTTGTTATCAAATTTCTCTGCGTCTCAGCGGTGAAAAGGGTTTACAAAGTTGAACAGGTTATTATTTCGGGCTTCTTTCACCGCAGAGTTTCGCAGAGAGTTTTACTGATACCACACGTTAAGTTTATTCAATTACATCAAGATCATTGCCATACCATATTTTGCCGCTGTAATTTTTTTGTATTTCTTTCAGCAGGCTTTCCTTGCTCGCCCCGAATAATAACTGATGAACAAGTACAAGTGTTTTAGGCTTCACTATGCCGGCGATCTTTGCCAGCTGTTCTGTTGATGTATGAAAACCGGAATGATATTTTTTCCATCGTTCTTCCCGTTTAGACAATCCTTCCATTGAATACACTTCATGCACAAGTATATCACAGCCTTTTGCATTGGCAATAAGGTTTTCGTCGTATGTACAATCACCCGATACAACAATTATTTTATCCTTTGTTTCAAAGCGGTAACCCAATGCGTCCTGCCAGGAACCGTGATGCACGTTAAATGCTTTTACAATTATATTGGCGTCTCTATATACAATACCTTCTTTTACTTCATGCACATTTACTTTATATCCTTCTGCATTTCCATATTCAAGCCCGTTTATGCGCACATCCATATCTTCTTTGTATGCGGCGAGAATATGATCCGTCATATTTTTTATTCCTGTTGGCCCGTATACTTCCAATGGGGCATTTCTATCAAGTACAGCGGGTGTAAAAATAAAATCCGGATAACCGGTTGTATGATCCGAATGAAGATGCGTAATAAATAAATGCCTGAGCTTTGATGCTTCAAGTGATGGAATATTTTTTTTAGATGCTTCAGCAGCGCGGCGAACAACACCCGGCCCGCAATCAACCACATAAGAAGTATTGTTAACAATGATAGCCAGTGACGGGCCCGATCTTTCGGGATCGGCAAACGGCGTACCGGTACCTAATAAAACCAACTGCGTTTGCGAGCCGGGCGTTTTCTCCGTTGTTTTGTTACCGGCAGGGAAAATAAAAAAAACAGCAAATAAAAAAGCGGCGTACCAATTATTCATATTCTTGTTTTTATTTGACGAACCCGGTTTATTTACTACCCGAGGGAACCTGCAATATTTCTCCTTCTTTTACGGGAACACCAAAATCCGGAGTGCCATCCGATTTCCAGGTAAACCGTTGTGCACGTGGCGAACGGAATCCGCCACAACCCTGGCCGGGCTTACTGTTGGCATGATACAATATCCAGTCTTCTTTTCCATCAGCAGATGTAAAGAACGAATTATGTCCCGGTGCATACACACTGTTTTCTGTTGATTGTTTGAAAACAGGTTGTGTTGATTTTTTCCATGAGGCCGCATCCATCAGGTCGCTGTTCGCAGATGCAGTGAGCATGCCAAGTGCATAGAAATCCGTCCAGCACCCGCTGGCTGAATAGATAAGAAATAATTGATCGTTATGGATCAATACCTCGGGGCCTTCATTTACATTGATGTGCGGCGGGTCGTTGGGGTTATGCGTGTCGCCATTTTTTTCCCAGTCAAATTCAGGAGCGGATAGTTTGATACGTTTCCCTTCTATCGTCCATGGGTTTTTCATCCTGGCGATATAAATATCCTGTTCGCCATTTGTATCGCCTGCCCAGCCCGACCAGATAAAATACAATTGTTTCTTATGCTCAAACATAGATCCATCGATGGACCATTTATCATCCGGTGTGGTTATTTTTCCTTTCATGATCCATTCGCCCTGAAGTGGATCGGCAGAACTGTTTTCCAATACCCATAAACGATGTGACTGATTGGTGCTTCCATCGGCAGCAAAATACACATACCATTTTCCCTGCACAAAATGAATTTCAGGCGCCCAGATATCTTTGGAATAAGGGCCGGTTGCAGGTGGTGTAAAAATTATTTTTTTCTCTGCGGTTTTTAATTCAGCAATATTTTTTGTTTTCCAGAGTGTAAGGTTTCTGCCTGTGGTATGCATATAATAATAAAACCCATCTTTATACATACACCAGGGATCTGCACCGGAAGAAAGTAATGGGTTGGTGAATGTTTTTACCTGCTGCGAAAAAATATCAACACAAAAACAGGTACCGATAAAAAAAATAAGTGTGAACAGTTTTATTTTTTTCATACAAACGTTTTGATATTTTTTTTATGCCGGTGACCCGCTCTTCATTATTTGTTCTATTTCTTTTGCCGTACCGGTAAACGGGCCCGATGATCCGATCTTGCACGTAGCCATCGCTGCCGCAAATTCGCCTGCATATTGAAGCGGCGTGCCTTTGATCCGCTGATAAAGATAACCGGCCATATAGGTATCGCCGCATCCTGTTGCATCCACTATTGATGCGGGTTTGAAAGCAGGTATATCATAAAAAATATGATCGGCATATAATACAGAACCCAGGCTGCCCAATGTGATCACTACTTCTTTTACACCCCAGCCGGCTAATATTTTTGCAGCGGTTCCTGCATCTTTTTCGCCGGTGAGTTTTTCCATTTCCGATTCATTTGCTTTCAGGATATGGATATAAGGTAATATCTCTTTTTTTGCAGGCCAGTCTATCGCATGCACATTTTCATTATGCACTTCTCTCAGGTAGCCCTGTACATCCAGGGAGACCAATCCCCGTTTTGATAATTCTTTGATCAACTCAATGGGGATATCATCAGCAAGCAATGGCCCGAGATGAAATATTTTCGATTGCACACCATCCAATTGTCCTGCGGTAAATGCATTTGCTTTTTGCAATACCCGTTGTGTGCGGTGATCACGGTTTTCGGGGTAGATATTTTCAAAATAAACCGTGTGTGTACTGTTCAATACACTCACTTCAATATTTTTTTTGCGGAGATCCGTTACAAAATGCATCTCTGTTTCAGCAACTGCCGTAACAAGCCGGTAATGAATATCCATATTGCAAACCGCATTCGAAAAATAAAAAGCAGTGCCGCCGGGCATATGAACTTCGCTTTCGGGCGTTACTACTTTATCTAATGTGATATGTCCAATGCAGCAGATATCGTACATGTATGCGAAAGATTTTATTAAAGTGCAACGTACAAATATAGTTTTCAGGCCCGAATATTTTCACGCAAAGACGCCAAGCAAGCAAAGAAACCCTGATGCCTTCGCTTGCTTGGCATCTTTGCGTGAAACCTTATCCGTTTCCACCCGGCCTGCATTTTTCAAGAGCCCGAAAAACACAAAAGCCCCTGCACCTGCAGAGGCTTTCACATGAATTATTGCATATTACATCGGCACAATATCTCTTACTTCTACATTTCCGCCCACAGTTAAAATAGGGCAGCCTTTGGAAAGTTCAACAGCTTCCTCATACGAATCGGCTTTGATGATCGTATAACCGCCGATCAGTTCTTTGCTTTCAATGTAAGGACCATCGGTAATTACATTGTTCGATTTGATCACTTTGCCGGCAGAGCCGAGGCGGTTGCCCCTGTCTACCAGTTTATTCTTTTGAGCAATACCACCGATCCAGTCCATCCATTGTTTCATGATGGCCTGTCTCTCTTCTGCTGTTGCTTCTGGCATGGCAGCATAATCGTTCCTGAATACTAATAAAAACTCTTTCATGGTAAATATTTTATGGTTTAAAGATCAATAACGTTTGGGAGATACCGGATAAGACAATGTTTAAAAATAAATACAAGATAACGGTTACGCAGTAATAGCAAGCGGATGACGCGGATCAGGCAGATATACGCGGATTTTTTTTATTATTTAATTGCTGATGATCCGTGAAGATCTGCCTGATCCGCGTCATCCGCGTGCCATTTCTTATCTCCCGAAAAAAAGCCAGCCGGCCGTTATCCAGCCACCGCTCCAGATAAGCGCAGTAACTAAAATGATCCTGCCATAAATGACCGGGTCAACCTGCAGCATTCCTGCAGCAACGGGGATATATCCACGTACAAACGGCGTAAGTTTTCCGATCAATATGGTTCTGCCATTTGTTGCAGAGATCCTTTTTTTAAGCGAGGTTATTTTGTTTACAGGAATGCGCAGCCATTTGGGTTTATTTTGTATCAGCCAATTGCTGCCATGATAAAAAAGCAGGTATAAAATAAATGAGCCCATCGTATCGGCAATGATCACCAGTGCGAGTACAATGATATACGACAAATGAAACTGGTGGCTGATATATCCAAAATAAAATAAAACAAATTCATTGGGCAGCCCCGGTACACCTGACTCCTGTATCAGTACCAGGCAAAAGATAGCGAGGTATCCGTAAGTGCTGATATAGCCGTTCAACAATTCATGCATACATTTATTTATTAACAGCTGAAACCGAAACAGCCATAGTTTGAGGTATTTTTTTGTTCTCTGTTATTTTTTCCTGTAATAATATCGGGTCGGCAACAGGATGGCCGGCGCTGAATTTTTCACCAAGCATAAATGATACGGTTGCTGCAATTTGTTTTTGATAGATCTGTTGTTTGCCTGTAAGCTCACCCGATGCTGCAATACCCGGCCCGAGCATCGCCATCCATGTTTCACCCGATCCTTTCACCCAGAACCCATGCGTATTCCAGTTCGTATTCTTTGCACCGCGGCCATGATCGGTGGTGATGATAAAAGTTGTGTTGTCTTTATAAAAAGGATCCGTCTGAACATAATACCACAATTCTGCAAGCATGGCATCTACCTGATGTGCTTTTTGCAAATAACCATCGTATGCTTTGTTATGTGCGCATTCATCTGTTTCGCCCAGGCCTAAAAAAAGTACTCGCGGGTGTTCCTGTTCAATATAACTTTTTGCACTCTCGAAAGTGAGCAGGTCGTGACGGGTATTTGTTTTGTGCACGATATTTTTTTGAACCTGGTTAATGAGTGTATTAATTGTATCGCTGTTATCTTCATTGAGCATTTCATAACCGCCGTTCACAGGCATAGTGGTTGCCGTTTTACCGAGAATAAAAGGCAACACGTTCCAGGAACTGAATGCAGCAACTTTGCCTGCATATTCTTCCTGCTCATTTAAATATTCCAGCACATTTCGGTTTTTATTACGTACCGAAAGATTGGGAATGAATTTCAGATCGGCATATCCTGTAAAGATCTCGTTGTAGCCGGGATAAGATATTTTATAGAGGTTGGCAACATTCACATCATTATCAAAATCGCGGTTACCGGCCAGCATGCCCTGTTGTGCGATCACGCTCCAGAAAAAAGGCAACAGCTTTTTTCTTCGTGTATCAGCATCGTTATCCCAGTATTGCTGCAGCATCAGTGATGTGTCTTTTACATAATGAGGGTCGCGTATCAAAACCGGGTCGGCGCCTTTAAAAACTTCCTGCCACCTGAACCCGTCTGTTGTAATGATAAAGATGTTACGTGTTAAAGGAGCGGATTGCGAAAAACAAAACTGAACTGCGAGCAGGCAACATATACAAAGAAAGGATTTCATTACCAGAGGTTTTACAAAGGAACCATGCGAGTGTTAAGAACACGTGAATAACACGTTATGTAAAAGTTACCACTTCATAATATTTATATAACCTCCAGCTTACATTAAGGTAACCTGCATGATCTTATTTTATAAAAAATTGTATCATGCATCTGCCAAAAGTATCCGTTCTGGTCCCCGCATTTAATGAAGAAAAATATATAGAGCGCGCACTGTCTGCATTGATGCTGCAGGATTATCCAAACTTTGAGATCATTGTGGCAGACAATGCTTCAACCGATAATACCTCTCTGCTTGTTAAACAATTTATAGAAACCCGCACGATACGATCCATTCCTGTTTTGCTTGTACATGAGAACAGGCAGGGCACTAATTTTGCGCGTGAATGTGCCCGCCAGGCTGCAACGGGTTCTGTGATTGCACAGATGGATGCCGACTGTATTCCACGTGCCGACTGGATAAGAAAAGGAGTTACTTATTTATGCAAAAACAAAAGAGCCGCAGTAACAGGGCCATATGATTATTTTGACGGCAGTATGCTGATGCGCAATTTTTCATTGCTCTCCCAAAAAATTGTATATCCGGTAACGTCAGCACTGGCGCAGTTATCGGGACGTGCAGCAATATTGATCGGCGGCAATGCATTTATCCGCGCTGATATATTAGAGATCGCCGGCGGTTATAATACATCGCTTACTTTTTATGGCGATGATATTGATATGGGCAAAAGGCTCAGCCGGTTTGGAAAAGTAGTGTATGTCAATTCGCTGGTACAATTGTCTTCTTCAAGAAGATATAAAGCAAATGGCTTCTGGGAAGTAAATAAAAGATACCAAACCTGTTTCTGGAACCTGGTATGGAATAAGAATATTCTTTTAGAAACAATGGAAACAAGCCACCCGCGCTAAAAAATCATGCATGCTGCATAGCTACCGGTAAAGAAATAATAAAAGTAGCGCCTTCATCCTGTTTGCCCAATGCGCTGATGAATCCTTTGTGTTTTTCCATGATCTGTTTACAAAGCGCCAGGCCAATACCCGTGCCTTCATATTCTGTATTGGGATGCAGGCGTTTGAACATTTCGAAGATCCTTTCGGCATATTGCTGGTCAAAACCGATGCCGTTGTCCTCTACATAAATGCGGTGGTATTTTTTACTGTCGGGCATTGTTTTGTCCGCATCTTTTTTTGCCGCTTTATCGGCGTAGATTTTTATGGAAGGATCAGTATCTTTTTTACTGTACTTAAGTGCATTGCCAACCAGATTAAAGAATAACGACCTGATCATATTTGCATTGATAGGCAGCGAAGGCAATTGTCCAATTTGAATTTGTGCGCGCCTGTCTTTGGCATTATCCGACAATTCTTCCACCGCTTCACGTGCGATCTGTGTAAGATCGGTTTTAACAAACGGCTCGCGTTCTACTGTTAGTTTTGAAAAATCAAGAATATCCTTGATGAGTTTCTGCATTCTTTCCGCCGCCTTCTGAATGATGATTATTTTTTCTCTGGCTGCACCGTCAAGCTGCTCATTGTGTTTTACAACCAGCAGGTTACTGAAAGTGAGTATTTTCCGTAGCGGTTCCTGCATATCATGCGAAGCCATGAATGCAAAACTATCGAGCTCTTTATTAACTGTTTCAAGCTGTTCAATATTTGCCAGGAGTTGTTTATTCAGTTCCAGTACTTTTTCTTCTGAATTTTTCCGTTCAGTAATTTCATTCTCCAGGTTTTTATTGATCGCTTTTAATTTTTGTTCCTGCAATAATAACTGATGATTTTTTTTATACAGATCAATGAACACAGAAACTTTCGCGCGAAGAAGGTCGGGATTAATGGGCTTGGAAATATAATCAACTGCTCCCGTTCGGTAGCCTTTAAAAATATTATCTTCTCCATAAGTATTGGCCGTAATAAAAATGATCGGGATATGCCTTAGTTTTTCTCTTTCATAGATGAGTGAAGCCGTTTCAAAACCATCAAGGTTGGGCATTTTTACATCCATCAATATCAAAGCAAAATCAAATTCGTTCAGTAATATTTTTAGTGCCTGTCTTCCTGATCTCGCTTTTACAAACTGGTAACCGCCGGGCTCAAGAATGGTTTCCATCGAAAACAAATTGTCTTCCCTGTCATCTACCAAAAGTATTTTTTGCGGCATTTATTTTTTGTTGTCTTTATTTATAGAACCACATACGCATCAGCGAAAGCAGCTGGTCTATTTTAAGTGGTTTGGTAATATAATCCGATGCACCGGCCTCTATACATTTCTGCCTGTCGCCCTTCATCGCTTTAGCCGTTACGGCAATGATAGGCAGTGTGCTGTTCTTGTGTTCGCGCCTTATCTTTTGCGTGGTTTCGTATCCGTCCATTTCAGGCATCATGATATCCATCAGCACCATTTCTATTTTAGGATCATCTTCGCCTATGATCTTAATAGCTTCTTTTCCGCTTTCCGCAGTGATCACATTGATATTATATCTTTCAAACACTGTGGTCAATGCAAACAGGTTCCTTACATCGTCATCTACTACAAGAATATTTTTTCCGGTAAGTATGTCTTCTTTGATCCTGATGTTTTCGATCAGTTTTCTTTTTTCGGGCGCCAGTTCTTTGTGGTTAAGATGCAGGTGCAACACTGTTTCTTCAAGCAGGTGTTCCAGTGAATTCACGCCTTTCAATAAGATGCGGTTAGACAAATGGTTTAGCTGGCTCAGTTCTTTTTTATTAAAATCCTTTGCTGAATAAAGGATCACGGGTGTTAATTTTTTCTTCGATTCCTCTACCTTGCTCACCAGATCCAGCCCCGATATATCAGGCAATGTGTAATCAAGGATGATACAGTCGTAGCCGCCATCAGCAACCTGCTGCAAAGCCTCTGCACCTGTTGCAACAACATTCACGTCCATGTTATCGCCCTGCAGCATTTTAGCGATCTGTGATGATTCGATCTCGTTATCTTCCACCACCAATATCTTCTTGCTTTCTTTTTTATTGAGCGAATCAATATCTTCAAACAATTCAGTCAGCGATTGATTATCGAGAGGTTTCAACAGAAAATTCCTTGCGCCTCTTTTTAAAGCAAGGCTTTTATTTTCTTCTCCCGATATCAGGTAAATAGGGATGTGGCGGTAATTCAGGTCGTTCTTTAAAAGATCCAGCACTTTCCATCCGCTGGTATCCGGCAGTTTTACATCAAGTGTGATAGCGATAGGATTATACCGGTTCACAAAATCAAACACTTCTGCATAACTCACCGCAATGATGGCTTTCATCTGGTGCTGGTGCGCTTTTTCAATAATGATCCTGCCAAAACGAAGATCATCTTCAACGATCAGTATCACATTATCCGATGGCTGGATATTCGTTCTGTCATCACCCGAATCATTGATCATTTCGTTGATAATATTCTTCGCATCCGATCTTTCCTCACTGCTGCTTATTGAGTGGAGCAATGAATCGATCTCTTTCGGCCCCGATCCTAACTGCAGCTGTTCATATACATGCAGGTTATCTCTTGTTTCCCTGTCAACGATCGCTGTTACATTATCGATCGGAAGGAATAAGGTAAAGGTACTTCCATGTGATATCGTACTTTCCAGCTCGATCGTTCCGCCTAATAATTCTGCCAATCCGCGGCTGATGGAAAGCCCCAATCCTGTTCCGCCATACTTACGGCTCGTTGATCCTTCCGCCTGCTGGAACGCTTCGAAAATGATATTTTGTTTTTCCTGCGGAATACCGATACCCGTATCACTGATCGCAAATGCAACAACACGCCCTACATTATCAAGGTTTGGATTTTTTATTTTCCAGTTATTGTGCGCTTCATAAATGCGCAGTTTCACTTCTCCTTTTTCTGTGAACTTGAATGAATTCGATAACAGGTTCTTCAGGATCTGGTTGAGACGCTGAATATCCGTTTCAATGGTAGATGGCAGCTTCGCATCCGTTTCGATCGTGAACCGCAAATGCCTTGCTTCCGAGATCGGTTTGAAGGTTGTTTCCGCAAACGCCGCGATCTCTGCAAAATGTACGGGCGAAATATTTGCCGTGATAAATCCTGATTCGATCTTGGAAAGATCAAGGATATCGTTGATCAGTTGTATCAGGTCATCTCCGCATGAGTGGATCGTTTTCGCATAACGGATCTGTTTATCATTCAGGTTGCCTTCCGCATTTTCATACAACTGTTGTGCAAGGATCAATAAGCTGTTCAAAGGCGTACGCAGCTCGTGCGACATATTCGCCAGAAACTCCGATTTATATTTCGATGTAAGCGTAAGCTGTTCCGCTTTTTCTTCGAGTGATTTTCTCGCTTCTTCCACTTCCTTGTTCTTGTTCTCCACTTCGTTCTTCTGTTTCACCAGCAGCAATGCTTTATCCTGCAGCTCATCATTGGTACGGCTCAACTCTTCCTGCTGGATCTTCAATTCTCCTGCGAGTGATTGTGATTGCGCAAGCAATTCTTCGGTACGTGAGTTTGCTTCGATCGTGTTCAATACGATACCGATACTTTCCGTTAACTGTTCAAGGAAGTCAAGGTGTGTTTCACTAAAGAAGTCCAGCGATGCCAATTCGATCACCGCTTTTACTTTGTTCTCAAACAATACAGGCAGGATGATCAGATTAGCCGGTTTCGATTTTCCCAATCCCGAACTGATCTTTATATAATTTCCAGGAATGTTTGATAAGATGATGCGCTCTTTTTCAAAAGCCACCTGTCCCACCAAACCCTCGCCGATAGCGAATTCGGTAGGAATATTTTTTTCTGATTTATATCCGTAAGCAGAATACAAACTGAGTTTGGTACTCTGTGTTTCTTCGTTAAGATTCAAAATATAAAACGCGCCATAATGTGCAGTAACCACCTGCGCCAACTCTGAAAGGATCCGTTGCGTTACTGTTTTCAGGTCTTTTTGTCCCTGCAACATCTGTGTGAACTTTGCAAGGTTCGATTTCAGCCAGTCCTGTTCCTGGTTACGCAGCGTTGTTTCTTTCAGGTTCGCGATCATCTGGTTAATCGTATCTTTTAACGCTTCCACTTCTCCTTTCGCTTCCACACGAATGGTTCGGGTAAGGTCACCTTTTGTTACCGCCGATGCCACTTCAGAAATAGAACGTACCTGCGTAGTAAGATTTTGTGCGAGCTGGTTCACATTCTCTGTAAGATTTTTCCAGATACCTGAAGCGCCCGGTACAGAAGCCTGTCCGCCCAATTGCCCATCCACGCCCACTTCACGCGCAACCGTTGTTACCTGGTCTGCAAACAACGCAAGCGTATCGATCATTTCATTGATCGTATCGATCAACTGAGCCACCTCACCGCGAGAAACGATCGCGAGTTTTTGTTTCAGGTTTCCTGTTGCAACTGCTGTTACCACTTTCGCAATACCGCGCACCTGGTTGGTAAGATTCGATGCCATCATGTTCACACTATCTGTAAGATCTTTCCATGTACCACCCACTCCTCTTACTTCTGCCTGTCCGCCAAGCTTTCCTTCCGTACCCACTTCCCTTGCAACACGCGTTACTTCAAACGCAAATGAATTCAACTGTTCCACCATCGTGTTGATGGTATTTTTCAGATCAAGGATTTCTCCCTTCACATCGATCGCAACTGTTTTCGAAAGGTCACCACTCGCAACCGCTTTGGTTACTTCTGCAATATTTCTTACCTGTGCGGTAAGGTTACCTGTCATTTGATTTACCGAATCGGTCAGATCTTTCCATGTTCCCGCAACACCCGGTACGAAAGCCTGTCCGCCCAATTTTCCATCCGTACCAACTTCTCTCGCAACACGCGTTACCTCCGATGCGAATGCACGAAGCTGATCCACCATCGTGTTCAGCGTTTCTTTTAACTGCAGGATCTCTCCGCGCACATCCACCGTAATTTTTTTCGACATATCCCCATTCGCCACCGCGATCGCAACATCTGCAATATTCCTTACCTGTGCAGTAAGGTTACCCGCCATCTGGTTTACCGAATCGGTCAGATCTTTCCATGTTCCCGCAACGCCCGGTACGTTCGCCTGCCCACCCAATTTTCCTTCCGTACCAACTTCTCTCGCAACACGTGTTACCTCAGATGCAAAACCACGCAACTGATCCACCATCGTGTTGATCGTATTTTTCAACTCGAGAATTTCTCCTTTTACATCCACACCAATTTTTCTCGACAAGTCTCCATTCGCAACCGCTGTCGTTACTTCCGCAATATTTCTTACCTGCGAGGTAAGGTTACTCGCCATTTTATTTACCGAGTCGGTTAAGTCCTTCCATGTTCCACCAACACCAGGCACATCGGCCTGTCCACCCAGTTTTCCTTCCGATCCTACTTCTCTCGCCACACGCGTTACTTCCGAGCCGAATGAATTCAACTGATCCACCATCGTGTTGATCGTATTCTTTAACTCAAGGATCTCTCCTCTTACATCCACCGTAATTTTTCTTGATAAGTCTCCTTTCGCAACCGCTGTTGTTACCTCGGCAATATTTCTTACCTGGCCTGTTAAGTTACTCGCCATACCATTTACTGAGTCGGTCAAATCTTTCCATACACCACCAACTCCTTCCACAGCAGCCTGTCCGCCAAGCTTTCCTTCCGATCCCACT
>Ga0206949_1106_pt1 | contig 31825 bp, 28 predicted proteins | sample Alteio_BWOrgHeat_40_FD_153240 | JGI IMG/M metagenome (GOLD analysis project Ga0206949, IMG submission 153240) | Enriched cells from forest soil in Barre Woods Harvard Forest LTER site, Petersham, Massachusetts, United States -... | ecosystem: Environmental > Terrestrial > Soil > Temperate forest >...
TCCATATCCATCGCCGATGATAAGAATATTTTTTACCTCGATATTATTTTTCGCCGTTTCTTTTTCCAGCAAATATTTTGTACACACCTGCCTGAATGCATCCTGCGAAAAAGAAAGCCCCATTGTTCTTACGAGTTTTTTTGCATCACTGGTTTCTTTAGCGAGGCCGGGATAATTTACTTGAGATAATAATAACCTGTTGCCAATCCAAGCAGCTATTTTAGCGATCAACCTGTTATCATCACTGCCGCCAAAACCATAGCCTTTGATCGTGCGTACGGTTTGATCAGCATTCAGCTCAACTTTGAAATTCTTTGAAAAACTTTTCCAGTGCGCAGACGACTGTTGTGTATCAACAGCGCCTGTATCCGGTTTGTAAAATTCTTTATAAAGTTGAAGCGCAATATCTGCAGCCATGGTATGTATCTATATCGTCATGGCAGTAAAACCGCCATCTACCGCAATTTCAGCGCCTGTTACAAAACCCGCAGCATCTGAGAACAGCCACATTACCGCACCAACCAATTCGGAAGGCTTGCCATATCGCTTCATTCCGGTATGCCCTAAAATTGCCGCTTCTCTTTCCGGTGTGATAAAATTTTTCATCGACCATTCTGTTGGAAAAAATCCGGGACGCAATGCATTTACACGAACGCCTGTTGTGCCCCATTCGCGTGCAAGATTTTGTGTCAGGTTTTTTACGCCCGATTTTGCAACCGAATACGCAAATGCTTTTGATAATGGCGGGCCCGATGATGCAGAACTGATATTAATGATCGAGCCGCTTCCGCGTTCAACCATGTATTTGCCATATACCTGGCACGATAACATAGTTCCGGTAAGCTGTACTTCGATGATGCTGTTCCATTCTTCCACTGCAATCTCAAGAAAAGGCGTTGGCGCATTTCCGCCTGCGCCATTTAATACGCAATCCAGTTGCCCATAATGTTTGATGGCTTCGGATAAAGCATTTTGCAGGTCGGTTACCGACCGTACATCAACTTTTACGGCAATAGCCGTTCCGCCGTTTTGGGTGATATCGTTTACTACCGTTTGTGCAGCTTCAATATTATTATCGCAGCAAACTATTTTCATTCCGGCTTTGGCGAGCCCGCGCGACATTTCTCCAACCAAATGCCCGCCTGCGCCTGTAAGCAGAACAACTTTTCCTTCGAGGTTAAATGATGTTTCTAAAAAACTTTTCATTGATCTGTTATTATTTTTTTATAGCAATTGCACGCAGCCACCATGATGGTTCGTCCTGTTCAATATGTGCCTTGAATGGTTTTACAGCTGCCCTTTCAAGTGGGTCACTTACTTCTTCCAATCCATGCTCCTTTATTGAAAATGGAAACGTGATATTCCTGTATAATAAAAAATTACGCCATTTACTGTACAGCTTATTGAAAAGAGAAGGTTTGGCTTTCAGGTCTTTAATAGTATTGCCGTGATAAGAAGTATGAATTTTTTCAAAACCCCTCCGGGCAAGAAAAATATTCATCGGTTTTTTGTCAAAGAAAAGAAGATGCGGTTCAACAGATCCCTTGTGCTCAAAATCTTTACAGGGCACTTCAATAAATAAGGTACCTCCGGGTAATAAATATTTTGTGCAGGCATTGATAAATTCAGCGGGATGAGAAGTGTGTTCCAATACGTGTGAGATCACAACAAGGTCATAGTTTTGATCAACAGGCAATTCATCGGCAGATGAAAATACTTTTACGCCTGTTGCTTTGAGATTTGGATAACAGACTTCATCCGTTTCAACTCCTGTATACCCTTTGATATCATCATGCCTGCTTAACCAGTGTTTTGCAAACTGTCCACCGCCAGGGCCGATCTCCAGAATATTTCTGATAGATCCATTTTGTTCCTTGTTAAAATGTTCTACATATATCACCCGCAATAAATTAACTGCAGAAATAAACGCAGAAGTAAGTTTGTCTTTATTTACTCCGCCGTGTGCATTATCAAAATAACCGGCATTATATTTTTGCAGCGCCTCTTTATCCGGCATCGGATCAACGAAGATCATTTCACAGTTATTGCAATGTACAATAGATCCGGCCGCAAACAGGGGGTTGTCATATTTATATTTTTGCAGAAATGTAAACCCGTTCTCACTGCCACATACCGGGCAGGTTGTTTTTATATACTTCATTACCTGTTTTTGATAAAACGTGCAGGCACACCGCCAACAACTGTATTTTTCTCAACATCTTTATTTACTACGGCTCCTGCGGCGATCACAGCGCCTTCGCCAATTCTTACGCCCGGCAGAATGATCGCATTGGCGCCGATCCATACATTGTCTTCGATATGAATATCCGCAGACGTATGTTTTTGTTTCATGATCAATGTATCGAGGTCGTCAAAATTGTGGTTGGAAGAATGGATCACCGCATTTGTCCCGATCAAACAATGATTACCGATAAAGATATTGCCGCCTACGGATGCATTTACATTGCAGTTTACATTAAAGAATGTTTTGTTGCCGATAGTGATACTGCCTTTGTCGGCAAAAAAAATACTCCGGCAGCCAATACTTACTTCAGACCCAAAAGAGATATTGTGCAGGCCGCGGAACTGGCACCCTTTTTCTATATAACATTTCGGATCCATTTTTTTGATCCTTGCAGATACAACCAGTACACGTAATTTATTACCGATATAACCCGGCCACGCAAATGCAACCGAATCTATGTATGCAAAGATCTCGGCAATGATTTTTTGAAAAAAACGCATAGATATAAATAAGGTTAACCGATTGAAAAACCTGCTTTTACTGCATCGTTCCTGAACATCTTTACTGTTTCCAGCGAATATTCATCCAGATCCTTTCCAACCAAAGAAAGTTTATTCAGCAGGTCATTCGCAACAGTAATGATCTGAACGCCTGCTTCATTGGCCTGGAATATATTAAACAGTTCGCGCGGGCTTGCCCAGATAATTTCGGTGTTTGGCCGTGTACGTGATATTTCAGCAGCTTTTGCCATTGCAGGCATCGGGTCTCTTCCCGTATCTGCTATACGTCCTGCAAACACTGATATGTAAGCAGGTGCATCTCCTTGTAAACTATCCATTACTTTATTAACCTGCTCAAGTGTCATGAGTGCGGTTACATTTACAAAAACACCCTGTGCAGATAATTTTTTGATCAGTTCGCCCGCAAATTTATTTTCTGTATTGGTTACCGGCACTTTGATATTTACATTCCTGCCCCATGATGCTATTTCCATTGCCTGTGTATACATTTCTTCAAAATCGTCTGAGAAAACTTCAAATGAAATGGGCCGGTCGGGAACTGCCCGGATAACTTCCTGTGCAAACTTTTTGTAATCGCTGATACCTGCTTTACGCATCAGTGTTGGATTGGTTGTGAACCCTTTGATCAAGGGGTTCTTCGCCATTTCTACAATGCCGTTCAGTTCTGCTCCGTCGGCATAAATCTTTACAGTTAGTTCGTTTGTTTTCATACCAGTGTTTATGTGTAAGATGATGTGCCGAATTTCCATTCCTGTTTCAAAAGCCCCATGCGTATTCCATTCATAAATTTTTGTGTAGGCAAATGATAAAAAGATTCCCGCAGGATGCCTTCTACCTGAAAGCCCAGTTTTTTATATAGCTGAAATGCAGCGGTATGTCCATCCGCAACGGTCAGGCTGATCTTTCGCAGCCCCAACTGATCGAAACAGTAATTAATGATGGCAACAGAAGCTTCTTTAGCATACCCTTTCCCCCATGCCGGTCTTTCGCCCATCATAATTCCGTACTCGCCTGTTTTATGATACCTGTGCATCGCATCAATTTTAATATTGCCGATATGCTGATCATTTTCTTTCAGCCTGATGGATAGAAAAACCGAATCGTGCCGCGCCAGCTGGTACTTTACAAAGTTTTCCAGTTGCTCCATTGTATGAGATGAGTACGCCGCATCGGTAAAGCCCGTAACTTCCGCATCATTGAGCCATGATAGATAAGCCGGTGTACAATCGGATAATTGAACACTTTGTAAAATCAATCTTTCGGTTTCCAGCCGGATGATCTGTTGCATGGTTATCTCTTAATGTGTTGTACCATTAAAACGAGTTAGCTGTTTAGTTAGTTAATGTTTAAATGTCACGCAGATGACGCGGATTAAGCGGATCTTCGCAGATCAACAATTAAATAATAAAAATCGGCGCATATCTGCCTCATCCGCGTCATCTGCGTGCCATTTTCGTTATAAAAAATTTTACCCGGTAGTGCAGCACGTTATTCCTTGCTAATTATTTTTCATTACTGAATCGATCCAGTTATCTAATTCAGCGGGGCCGCTTAATACTTCGATACCATGTGCCGCTTTATCATCTTTTTGTAATTGCCCGTGCGGATCATAAAATACAGAAGGCTTCCCCAGTTTTTTTCCTACCAGTGCAGTAGCAGTAAATGGCATTGAGATAACTGCCACACAATTTTCGATCACCAGTTGCGCCGGCAGGTCGGCATCGATCGAAATAAATCCCGGTGCATTTTCAAGCGTATTCACCTGGTTACGGTACCGGTAATGAACCTTGTTTCCGATCTTTCTTTTTCTTTTATAAATAATCGATGCATGATGTTTTTGTACCGATGAATAAATATCAGCCAGAAAGCTGATACAGTTTTCCGGAACATAATAATCAAAATCGGCTCCTATTGTATAATAAAAACCTTCACGCATCGGCTGTACATCAAAGACAGCGATCGCATTTTCAGGCAATGCCGGTAATACACCCGCACCTGCATGAAACGATATGGGCCCTGCAACAGAAATGTTCACATTTTTTTCAACCGATGTTCGAACAAACTCAGCCTGGTATTCATCCCATACGAGATAGTGCGGCCATGTAGCCGTTCTCCAGCCAACATGCGGATCCTCATAACGCTCCCTGTATTTTAAAGGTTCCACATTGGTTGAATAAAAATAAAACGTGATCCCTGATCCTGCTTTCTCTGCATCATATGTCCATAAAGGCCGGTAGATCCACAAAGAATTATGAAAAAGATATTCACGGGCAAGATCCTTTGTTTCGTGCATACGAACCATGGCTGACTTCGCTGCTTCTTCCAATAATAAAGCATGCCACCAGCGGTTTCGTAAAAGATCGAAAACAGAAAGCAGTATCGCTTTACATCCCCACCATGCATACTGCATCAATTTACCAAAGCCATGTAATGGGGGAACGAAAGAAGAAATAGTTATTACCGGAATTGTTCCCGCAACAAGTGGCTCTTTCTGGCTGGCGGTGTGAACAAACCTGTCGATCACCGGTATCCTTCCATTCCATTTTTCATACCATGAAATGATATCGTAACCCGGTTCCCGGGGTTCTTTTTTCGGAAGGTTCAATTCTCCCAGTGAATCAAAAAAAACATAATTGCCATATGCTTCTTTTTTTTTTGATACTGTTGCAATAACCGATTGACAGAATATTTTGATGATCGCCAATACGCCCAATCCAAACCGCATCAACACAAAAAATATAAAAGTAATTTTAGACCGTATTGCAGAAACAGGCAGGCCTTCGTTTTTCAACAGGCCGATCCATTTTTCAGGAAGAGGGTATGCAACGGGTGAATGGTTTCCTATTGCATTGATCAAAACCCGGTTGATCTTATTCTCGATCACGCTCCTCAGTAAAAACTGCCTGACAACCATCTCTGCTTCACCGGTTGCTGCACCAAATATGAGTGCTGAATAACTGCCTCTCTCAATACATGGCGTTTTATCGATCACCCTTTTGATCTCTTTGATCCGCGGCAGCCTGTTTGTTCTTTTCAGGTTAAGATGGGCTTTCAGGTCACTGCGTAAGCTTCGTTGTCCTTTTTTGAGGATGATCGTATTCAGGGAAGGGATATTAATAAATTTCATGAACGTTTACACATTGCTGCCTGATATTAACCGCTTAGAGATACATGGTCTTCAGGCCCTCAGCCACAAATGGGTCAACCAGTTTTTTTAATTCAGGGTTTTTATCAATAAATGTTATGATCCTTTCCAAAGGAATGCGCGGCGAAAATTCTTTGAATGCCTGGTACACGGCCCTGCATAGAATAAGATCTTCCGGATAATCTATCGTTAGCCGTATATCTGTTCTCCGGATCTCCTGCGGAACATCTATATAACCGATCGTAAAATCTTCTTTGTGTTCGCGGATATATAAGGAACAAAGTTCTGAGCGGTGCCTGGCTTCTCCTTTTTCCCATGAATGTTTATATGCATCCAGCCTGATCATTTCAAAACCCGAGCCATCGGGCAGCTGATCCAATGCGGTAAGATCGCGGTTGCTTGAAACGTGTTCGTTCCATGCCTGGTCTATCGCTTCAAAATACGTAAACGGCGATTCGGTTGTGAGCCTGAAAATATCTGTACCATTTGCTTTCACGCAACATTGTATCAGCCTTTGCAAAACATCTTCTTCACTGCCAACAATAAAATCAATTCCATTTTTTGCAGCGATCTCTCTGAATACCAGGTTCTCATCGCCCTCGCTGATACCAATTACAATAGATGATACGGCGCCGTATGTTTTTACAGCAGCGATCATGTATTCCAGAACCGTTAACCGTTTTTCGATATCAAGATTCTGTAATGGCTTTCCGTACAAACGTGTTCCATGGTTACGGCAGGCCAGGCAGGCAACTAATTTTCTCATCGCACATTACTTGTTTGAAATGGCTGGTCTTTTTCCAGTGCCGTCAGCAAAGTTTTACCAACAACATTCTCTGATCTTGGAAAATGATCTTCCAAAGGCGTAGTGCTTACTCTTTTCATTTCGATATCTGAAGCTGTAATCACTGTTCCTTTTTCGAGATGATGTTTGGCAACGGCAAGTTTACCTGCGCGTTTTTTATAATCGGTTTCTTTTGCTGTAAGCGTTAATTCGCTGCTGCCGAGTGATGGCTCTATCATCCGTATCGTTTTTACGAATGCACCAAAACGATCCACACTTAATGCAGAAATATAATCTTCGATCTCTAAACTATAATCCAGTGTAATATGTTTTTCTATGCAGCTTACCCCGAGGCCCAATGCGATCAATGGTAAATGAAATGCTTCTTCCGATGAGCCCAATGAATGATCCATAAAACCAATGTTCGCTTTCGGATACCGTTGCTGCAGTGTAACGATCCGTTTCAGGTTATTATCTTCCGCAACCGTAGGCTCTGCCTGGAAACCATGCATGAGTGTGATGTGTTGCGGCAGGCCATTTGTGTGCATTAATTCATCGATATCTTCTACCGGGACACCACCGGTTGAGACAAATACTTTATTGAATTTTTTGAAAGCATTTTTGATCAACGCAGTATTATAAAAATCAGTGGTGGATATTTTCACGGCATCGGCGCCAAGGGTATGTGCGAGTTCGATACTGTGCGGGCCATACACATCAAAATATATTTTCTTTCCTGCATCATGCACCATCTTTACTAAATTTTTCCAAACGTTTTCCTCCATCTCAAGCGATTTGAAAAGAGCATAGTATGGATAAGTTGGCACGCATAATTCATCGGCAAAAACAAGTTGCAGTTTTACCGAGTCTGCATTAGCAACAATGGCTCCTTTCACCAGCAGCTCAGCCAGCTTGGGGTTGCCTTCATATCCCTGTGCTATTTCAGCAATGATCTCTGTTTGCATTGGTTGTTTTAAGATTGATATTATTTAGTATCATCAAGTGATTTATACAACTCTTTCAACTGTTCGATATGAACGCTTGATAAGAGCCCCTGCTCGGTTAAATATGCTTTATCGCACACGATCTTTTTTGTGTCCCATTTCAGTGTATCGAGACAAAAGAACCAGATATCTTCCTGCATTTCTATCCGGTTCAAGCGGTTAAGTGTATCTTCTGTTAGCGAAGCTTTTGGAATTACCGTAACACCGCCATCATCGCAAACGGCCACACCGCCTTCGAAAGATTGTAAAATATTTTTTTTGATCTCTTCCGGGAAAGGGCCGGCGGGGGTATTAAAACAGCCGAGCGGCGTAACGCCTTCCGACCAGATCGCATAGCCTTCGCGGCGCAGCCTTGCCGCATCCCGCACCAATCCCAGTACCACGATCGCTGCGGCGCCTTTGTACAATAAAATATATTTTGAAATAAGATCGCCGATGATCGCACGGTCATTACAATTGTGCGCGAAGATGATCACCACTTCTCCTTTTTGCACATCGCGTATCTGGTCATGAACCGCATAGTTCGAATCGTTCGCTGTAAAAACAGCACGCACCGGGCCCACGCAGAATTTGTTGGGGCTAATGGGTTGTACTTTCGGCACAACACCCGATTTACCCAATGCATCCGCCACTTCAGTTGTAGAAACACGGTTTGAAATACAGAAGTCGATTATTGTAGAAGCCTGGCTCATAAAAATTTATTTAAGAAGTTTTGTCGGATTTTTTTTGAATAACTGGACAGTGAATTCATATAACGGATAATCGTGCAGCAGGTTCACCATTTTAGAAAGTTCTTTTGCTTTTGCAAAAACCGTTTCGGGTTGATAATGTTGATTCTTCTCTGCTTCAAAATCTGCATACTTACTCATGAAATTCAGGCAGGCAGCTTCCTTGCACAACGAAAACATTTTCGACATGGTTTCATATGCATATGCTTCTATATTTTCTGTTTTGAATGACAAGGCGCCGGATAATACAGCTATATCGATCACCGGAAGATCAACTGAAAAAATATCGCCGGTGAAAAAAGATCTTCCCGGTTTCGAATATTGTTTTTGCGCATCTTCAATTAATTTTTCTGCAATATCAATTCCAATGTATTGAAAATCGTTATTCGTTTTTTCTTCTAAGTAAGGAATAAGGCCGGCAAGGCCGCAACCCACATCCAATATCGTTTTCCCTTTCGGGTCCAATCCGCGGAACAATACATCAAACCGCAGCCGTTGATCCGCTTCATTACCCCAGCCAACCGTTTTAATATCACGGCCGAACTCGTCAAACCGGGTATTGTACAACGCCGCCGTTTTATCCATATCGATCCTGCTCACAAATCGTTCCATTTAAAAAAGTTAACAGCATTCTTTGACATGATCTTATTTAATTCATCATCACCCACTCCTTTCTCTTGCAAGATCTTTACCGAACTGTTCAGTGATTCGGCGATCGGCCTGTCGGGATAATCCGATCCATAAAAAATATGTTCAAACTTCATGCTGCGCATTGCATATACCAGGTTATCGGTAACAGCGCTGTTTTGATAATATAAAAGTGAATAGGAAAGATCCATCCACACATTGGGCAGGCGTTTTGCAAGCATCATAAAATCCAATACATAATGTCCGCCCATATGCGCCCAGATAAAATTTGTACCCGGACATTCTCTCGCGAGCATTGCATATTTCACCGGCGAAAAACCCTGCATCAAATGTGTGCCATCGGGGAATGCATCGATCAGCACAGGAATATTCATCTCGCCTGCTTTCCGAACCAATTGAATTGTTCTGTTATCATCGATAGCAAATTCCTGCAAACGCGGATGTAATTTGAGGCCGATATAATTCAGCGTTTCAATTCCTTCCTTCAGTTCGCTTTCGCATGCCGAATGATAAGGATGCACATTGATAAATCCATGCAGCCGGGGATATTCTGCAATCGCATCCGCCACTTCTTTTGAAGTCCATGGCTGTGTCTGCAAATGCAAAACAATTGCACGTGAAATACCTGCTTCTGCCAGCTGTTTATCCAGTTCTGCAGCAGCGCCGGCAGCCGTGCCGTCAACATGTACATCCAGATGCAGGTGTGCATCAATTATCATTGTATATCTTTTATGTCGAAAAATATTTTACTCTCTGCTTCATCGGCCAGTTGTTGTGCTTCTGCAGGGGTTGCCGCTGTACTTAATATATAACCAAGCCTGTCGCCATCTGCTTTTGCTTTATCAAAACGTTCACCCAGTTCAACAAAAGGAGCGGCTTCAACACCTTTAATAAGATTAGCCGCATCAAATCCACTGATCGCCTGCAATACACCCGGACTGGAAGGAAAAAAACGCAATACAACAGCTGCTGTTTTTATTTTTATTTCTTCAACCGGAAGTCCGACAGCTTGCAGAGCTGTTAAACGCGCAATATTTATACCACTTGCACAGGGTACTAATTTATCGAAGACCATAAATCCACCGCCGCGTCCGGCAACTTCCACCACGCCAACACTATCATCTTTCATTAAAATTATTTCAGCGTGTCCCGGTCCATCGGTATAACCAAGCGCAGTAAATGCATCTATAACAGCCTGTTCAATTTTTTGAATACTATTTTTTGGTCTGTCGGGTGTAGCAAGTTCTTTTGCCACCGTGCCACGTGTTCCGGCAACTTTTTTCTTTTCTGTTACAGCGAGCACATATACTTTCCCTGTAACAACAAAAACCTCCACTGTAAATTCAGTTCCATCCATATATGATTCTGCGATGATCTTTCCTGAAGTTGAGAACCTGAAAGCATTTGTAACTACAGCAACAAGATCATCTGTAACCGATTCTATTTTTGCAACACCCCGGCTCCCGGAAGAATCGATTGGTTTGATGATAAACGGGAGGTCGAATTTTTTCAATTCCTCTACTGTTCCGGAAGCATTATGAAACAGCTTATACATCGATGGGCCGGGTACATTTTTTTCTTTCCATATATTTCTTTGAACCGCTTTATCCAGCAATTTTTCACACAGTTCACGCCGTGGGCCGGGAAGATCAAATGCTTCGCGGATATTGGCAGCAAGCATCATACCCACTTCTGAGCAAAAACTAACCGCACCACTAAAAACAATATTGAATTTTTTCAATGCGTCGATCACAAGCCCATGATCTGCAAAATTCATGCAGAGAGTTTGATCGGCTTCTGTAAAACCTTCTGCATTTGGATCAGAATCTATTGCCAGTATTTTTATTCCTGCTTTCTTTGCCTCGCGGATACCGTGTTTTTGCCAACGCCCGGCGGTAACTGCAATCAGCCATCTTTCCTCCCTGCTCATAATAAATTTTTAATGATGGCTGTTACACGATCAAGTCCGCCGCCATTAACAAGCGCTGCTCCTTTTGCTGATGTTTCTTTGATCTCAGCATAGCTAAATCCGCGAAGCTGATCCATACCAATTCCTAATACAGCATTTTCCTTCTGTGCAAAAACTGCGATGCGCATTTCAAGGCCTGTTTGTGGCAAAACAAAAGCCGCTTTTCCCAGATACATCGCTTCAAAAAAACAACCGGCGCCATTGGTAACCGCCCAGTCACAGTTTGCGAGCAGTGATGGGAAATCGGATGGGTCGACCAGTTTACGGATCCCATCATCCGGAATATTTTTTGCCAACGGCCCTTGAACAAGTGTTATATCAAACCCTTGTTCTTTTAAAAGAACGGCTGCATCATAACTCTGCTTCAACAGATCGGCGCCGCCTAAACAGATCAGTACTTTGTTATTATCCGTAACAACCGGTCTTTCAGCCCGAAGAATTTCTTCACGAAGGATAATATATTCGAAGCCGATATATTTTTCTTTTTTTGCACGAACCTCGCTATGTGGAAACACCACGATATTTATATCAGGTATCGTATCGCCAAACCAATCCAGCGTTATAGTGAGTTGTTTGTTTGATTGTGCTTTTTGTAATTCGTTATCTATCCCTTCCAAAGAATCGAACAATACAACATCCGGTTTTCGATTGTACGATGGCTGTGCAGGTAATAATTTTTTCGCTTCTTCTGAAAGGCCGCTTATGATAACATCGATCTTTGCTTCTTTTAATTTTTCCGCAAGCGCTGAAGAACGGCGGATATGGCCCATGCCTATCTTTTTATTTCCGTCACAAAATATTTCGATCAAAGCCGGTGCACTCATTCGATAACCTCCCAGCTTAATCTGTCACCAATGGCCAGGTCACGCTTTGCTTTGCGGCCGATGATCGCTTTATAATATTTTGGATGCAGACCGAATGATGGCCGCACTGCTTTTACATTTGATGCAGTAAACGCCTCACCCGCTTTGATATCTTCAGCGATGTATAAAGAACTTCTTCCCCGGATACTTGGCAATGCACTTGGCGTGATATCATAATTAATGGCACCCAATGCTTTTTCTAAAAAACGGATATCAGCAACCATATGTGCAAATTCTTTTTCGCCTGATGAGAAAAAAGAATCCACCGTTTCAACATCATGATCCAGTGTAAAATGTTTTTCGATCACACTGCCTCCCAATACAACCGTTGCCAGCGCTGCAGCGGTGCCGATGGAATGATCGGACAGGCCGGATAGAACGCCAAAACGTTTTATGATATCAGTTATTGTAAGCAGGTTTGATTCTTCAGCCGGTGCAGGATATGATGTGGTACATTTTAATATGATAATATCTTTTGCACCTGCACTACGAAGTGTTGTTAATGCCAATTCAATATCGGCGAGTTCTGCAATACCTGTAGAAAAGATAACAGGCTTTCCTGTTTGGGCAACTCTTTCAAGCAAAGGGATATTTGTGATCTCCGGCGAAGCGATCTTGTAAACTTTTATCTCCAGGCTTTCAAGCAGATCCACTGCAGTTGCATCGAACGGGCTGGAAAAAATTTCGATGCCTGATCTTTTTGCTTCATCGAATAATGCTTTGTGCCATTCCCATGGCGTATGTGCTTCATTATACAGCTCCCATAAATTTTTATGTGCGGCCCATGGCGAATCTTTGCTAATAGTGAAATCTTCTTTGTCACTTTTTATCGTGATGGTATCCGCAGTATATGTCTGCAGTTTGATCGCATCTGCTCCCGCACGTTTGGCTGCACGAACAATTTCAATGGCGCGTTCAAGGCTTCCGCCGTGATTGCCCGACATTTCTGCCACAATAAATGTTGGATGCCCGGGCCCGAGTATAAGTTTACCTATCTGCATCAATTAAATTTTCTGAATACCGGTTTAACAATGCGGCCTTCAATAGCAGCAGCCATTCCGCTTCCTTCGGCTGCATCTTTCATTACCTGTAATGCATCTTTTATACAGGCAACCGCAAAATCAATATCTTCTTTTTTGTGAGCGAAGCATGGCACAACATAAGGCATCAGCAATCCGCGGGCAATGGTCTCCTGTAAAAACAAGGTGCGTGCAACCATCGAAACTTCTCCTGTTTCATCTTTAAAAGCAAAAGCAGGTTTTACGGTATATCCGGACACGGAAATATATTTTTCAGCGCCGGTCTCTGCCGCTGCATTTTTAATTCCTTCCATCAGCGCCTTACCCGCATCCCAGAAATGTTTAATGGCGTTTTGTTTTTTTATTTCATTGATACATGCAATGGATGCTGCGATGCTATGAGTTTCGCCGCCATGTGTTGTTGACAATAAAAAAACGCGCTCCTGTTCATGTGTGATACCGCCTAACCGCATAAATTCTTTTTGCCCAACCAGCGCACTTACAGAAAATCCATTAGCCATTGCTTTTCCAAAAGCAGAGAGGTGCGGTGTTACGCCAATCATTTTTTGCGCACCGCCCAGGTCAAAACGAAAACCGGAAACTACTTCATCAAATATCAAAAGCGTTCCGTTCTTTTCACAAAGCATTTTTAATTTTTCAAGAAAGCCATCGGCTGGCTCCACAAACGAAATGGGTTCCAGAATAAAACAAGCGATCTCTCCGGGATGTTGTGCAAAAAGTTTTTCGCAGCTTGCCAGGTCATTATAAGTAAACTTGAGTGTAAGCGATTGTATCTCTTCCGGAACACCGCGCGTAATAACAGTTGACCCTATGAACCAGTCGTGAATAGCATTGAACGCATCTTCCGCACAACGCGCAACATATTTTCTTCCTGTATATGCGCGGGCAAGTTTTACAGCGCCGGTAACCGCATCGGACCCATGTTTGCCAAACTTCACCATTTCGGCAGATGGTATCAGGTCAACCAACAGCTCTGCCAATTCTCCTTCAATTACTGATGGCCGCAAAAAATTTACACCACGGTTCAGTTCTTTGCGAACAGCTTCGAGCACGGGTTCGTATGCATGTCCCATAATAACCGTACCCAGCGACATCGCCATATCGGTGAATTCATTACCATCAACATCCCAAACTTTGCAGCCCGATCCTCTGTCAATAATTTTGGGAGCATTTGCCGGGAACTGGTCATCGCCTTTGCTGTATGTATGTGCGCCACCCGGTATCAATCTGTTGGCACGTTCAGATAATTTTATATTTTCTGTATAAATAAGTTTCTTTTTGTTCATTTATTTTTTATTCCAGTTGAAAGGATATAGCAGGTTTGTTTCTTTTACATCGATCTCATCTATTTCCTGCTGAACATGCCGGGGAAGCTTCATCTGCAAAGAATGTAGGTTATCCAGTAACTGTTGTTTTGTATCAACACCAATGATGATCTCATCAATTTCCGGTTGTGATACTGCATATTGTAAACATAAATTTTGCATTGACAGCTTTGATTCTCTGGCAACAGTATGGATTTTTTCAAGATAAGGCTTCAACGGTAAAAGCCCGTCTTGCAATTGCTGCATATCAACAAAGAACAATCCCTGCAAAAAAACGGAACGTACCTGTATTGTTTTATTTTTTTGTTTTGCTTTCTTGAGCAAGTATCCACGTTGACGTACATTGTCCAGCAGGTTAAATGGAATTTGTATTGCATCGATCGCATCATCATCGATCACTGTTTCAAATTCTTCGTTTGTATAAATGGATACACCGATCTGTCCAACCTGTTCTTCTTTTTTTATTTTACTCAATTCAGCCAGCAATGCCGGATACTTGTTGTAATCTTCAAACCTGTGATAGAACCAGGTATGTATTTTTTTAACACCTAACTGACCAAGTGTTTGCGTTAATTCGATTCTGAGTTCCTGTGGAGATGTTGCAGTGAATTTAGTGTTGATATCAAAACAAACATTTTTTCCTTTATGAAACCCTCCGATGATTTCCTGTGCGTTACCATATACTACAGCGCTGTCTAAAGTATGAATGCCTGATTCAAATGCCTGCTGCAATATTTCAAAAACATTTTTTTCAGAAGGCTTGCCTTTTTTATTATTGATGCCATAGTCTAATCCAAACTGAGCAGTACCGAGAATGATGTTCGTACTCATTATTTCACAGCCCCTGTTTTATGGTGCCTTTTTAATTGCAATATGGGTTGCTCCATCAGTTTGTAAGATAAAAAAGCGACAAACACACTTGTAATTACAGACAGGGTGATGCTTTTATTCAGCCATGAAATATATTTTATCAGATAAGGGTGCCATGCATAAATTCCATACGATATCATACCCAGCAAAATAAGTGCGCGTAGAAATAAATGGTTTGACAGAACTGTCTTGTGTTTGAGTTGCGTATGCAAAAAGATTGCCGCCAGTATGGCGATATCGATCAGGACGGTTCCAAGCGTCCAGTAAAATTTAATCTGGTATTGATATAAATAGTTAGTGAACAGAATGATCACTAAAATAATACCTGCCAAAACATATCTGTTTATTTTCGGTTGTTTGTTATCTGTTACTACCCGGCAGCCGATCATGCCAATAAAGAAATGAGAGAGTTGGCCAGGTAAATTTCTTCCATCAAAACTCCACCCAAAAAAATAAAAAGCAAAAGGAACCCAAGCCAGCATGACCAGATAAATTCCAATACTGATCAAATAAACATTTCGTGATAGCTTCAATAATAAAACCGCAAGTAAAGGTGCGATCAAATAAAACTGCACTTCAATTCCCAACGTCCAGAATACACCATTTAAAATATATTCATGATTAAACTGCAGCATAAAAAGTTGTGCGGGAACATCCTTGAACTCAATTAGCCAGTTGCCTGTTAACATATATTCCGTAAAAACAGTCAACAGCGACAATAGCAGGAACAAAGGATATATTCTTAAAAACCGGTTTATATAAAATGCCTTGATATCTGTTGCATTTAAAAAATAACGCTTTGTAAGAAAACCATAAGCTATCACATATCCAGAAATCCCAAAGAAAAACCAGACAGCTGTCCTTCCTGGTATATTGATTATTGCGGGAATATTTTGATTTGACTCATTAATATGCCACACAACAACAGAAACCGCCAGCAATCCGCGAAGAATAAGAAGTGTGTCTAATTTTTTTTGTTTCATATTATGGAAAAGCGGTTGAACCAAAGAGCGCTATTTACTTTCTATGGCGGTAATCATTTCTCGCACGTTTTTCCAGCTTTGTATTTCTTTTGATGCAAAACGGATCTTAAAATGTTTTTCAATGGCTACTACCAACTGTATATGAGTTAAGGAATCCCATTCTTCTATATCAGCTGCGGTTGTCTGATCGGTTAACACGATCGATTCATTATCGAGGATATCGATAAAAATATCATTCACCTGCTTCAGGATCTCTTTTCGTTCCATTCCTTATTATTTTTTTGAAATAAAAGATTTACGGTCTATATAATGCTGCACATTCAGCAGCCAATGATCTCCTTCTTTTTCAAATCCAAGTTTTTGATAATGATCTTTCACGAGTTCATTTTTAGCCGTTGGTATGTATTCGCCCTTAAGAAAAACAAAATTATTTTCAGCTGTAAAATGGGCGATCGTATTCAATACAAATTGTTCCATTCCTCTTTTCAGAACGCGGCAACTCATCAGCCAGGTATCGATGAATAAAGTTGTGCCGCTTTCTTTTTGTAAGATAACAATACAGATCAGCCCGTTATCGCCAAATTTATCTTCCAGTGTGAATGTAAAAGGGAAAATATCTTTTGAACCGGCAAGTTGTGCAATATCAGTTTCAGAATACCTGACGGTGCGTAAATTGAATTGATTGGATCGTTGTGACAATTGTGCAACCCTTGGTGTATTGAATTTCGTAAAAGGTTCTACCAATGAAACCATGTTCAGGCTTTCCAGGAATGCTTCTTCATTGGCAAACTTTTTCTGCACTGTATTTCTCTGTGCTTCCACCTGGTATTGCTTGGTGCGTTCGCTGTCTTCTTTTGAAACGGAAACCGTTTCAAAAAGGTTCAGTGAATAGAGATAGGTTAAATAATCAGCGGGATCTTCGGGCAATTCCGGCACCACAATATCTTCAATATTTTCTCTTACCATATTTCTTTCGAACGGGTTATCATCGAGAAAAACCATTGAGTCGAAACCAATATGGAGGGTGTTTTGTATCTGTCTGAGATTATCGATCTTGTTTTCCCAGTTGGCAATAAACACGGCAATATCCGCTAAACGCAAAACCATATCGGGATGCTTTTCAAAGGGTTCCTTCGCGATCGATTCTGTATTCTTGCTGCAAACCGCAAGTATCACTCCGCGTTGCTGTAATTTTTTTATCCAGTATTGAAATTCAGTAAACGCTTTGCCTATCCCGAGATTGCCAACCTGTATGTTTTCAATTCCATCGTCACCGATCACACCACCCCAAAGCGTATTATCAAGATCAAGTATCAAACATTTTTTTATTTTACCATACAGTGCACCGATAATATCCATGGTTCGCGAAGCAACTGCGGGCAAAATTTCTATGCTCAATACCATTGAACTGTTGATGTAAACCGATGGATGAAAAAAAACATTCGATCCATATTGGTTTTGCAGGGATGACAGGTCAGAGATATGTATTCCCGAATGATCCGATGCCCAAAGCATTAGTTCGTAATTCAGTTTGCGCAACTGGAACAAAAAAGACGACTTATTTTTATTTGCATAGTTTCCAAAAACCGAATCATCGATCTCTGTATAATTATAAAAAATAATTTCAGCGTTACTGTTTTCGCGGATAGTTGAACAAAGCTGCTGCACAGATGCCAGTTCTGTTTCTGCGAAGTGGCTTTGTGATCCTTCCTGCTTATTATATTTCTGAAGCAAGGCATGCGAAGAATGAAAAATAATAACCAGTTCCGGCCTGAATGCATACAATTCAGAGGAAACATCAAACACCTGCCGTTCAACCTGGTTAAAATCTGCTTCCCATATAATGAGATCAAACCCGCGATCGAACCCGGTACCGCGTAAAGACTGGTTCAGGAATTGTGTAGCCGTATCACCCAGCAATGCAACCCTGACAGTTTGTAAACCGGAAAAATCTTTTTTTAAATTCTTTTTTAGATCGCTGAAGGTTCTCATTGAAATAAGATCAGGTAAAACATGGGTTTAGAAAATATTTTGAAACCCTTTTAATTCTTCATCAGTTTTATCAACAGCTGTTTTCTGGTTAACACATGCCGCAACGATATCCTGTTGTTCTGCTGTAAGTGTTGTGAACATGGGCAGGCTGATAGCTTCTGCATAATAAGATTCTGCTTCCGGAAAATCAGCAACATCAAATCCCATCCGTTGATAAAATGGATGACGGTACACCGGTATATAATGCAGGTTAACCAAAATACCTGCTGATCTCAACATAGTAAATAACTGCAAATGATTTACAATCGGGTTATTTTCTTGTACCCGGATTATATACAGATGAAACGCAGAGTATGTATCAGGATCCTGCCACGGAAGCGTGAGCCATGGTTCTGTAAGTATCTCATTATATCGTTTGGCGATCTCATGACGTTTTGCAACAAAATCATCCAACCGTTTCAACTGGCTCAATCCAAGTGCGGCCTGTATATCCGTCATTCTATAATTAAATCCGAGATCGATCTGCTGATAAAACCACGGGCCATCAGGCTCATGTGTCATTTCATCTGCATACCGCACAATTCCATGACTTCTGAAATGCGCCATACGCTTAGCCAATACAGGGTCATTCGTTGTTGCCATGCCGCCTTCTCCTGTTGTAATGATCTTAACCGGGTGAAAACTAAATACTGCTATGGAACTGTATCTGCAACTGCCGATCGGTACACCCTTATATTTTCCGCCAATACAATGCGATGCATCTTCGATAATTGCAAAACCATATTCCTTACTTAACCGGAAGATAGATTCCATATCACACGATTGCCCCGCCAGGTGAACAGGAATAACAACTTTCGGAAGCTTACCTGCTTTTTTAGCAGTGATCAATTTTTTCTGCAATGCTTCAACAGACATATTATATGTTCTGCTGTCAATATCAACAAAATCAACAGTTGCCCCGCAATAAATTGCGCAATTCGCTGAAGCAACAAACGTAATAGGGCTTGTCCATACAATATCTTCTTTTCCCACACCCAATGCAAGGCAAGCCACATGTAATGCAGATGTAGCGCTATTAACCGCAACGCCTAATTTTGCAGTACAATAAGAGGCAACAGCTCTTTCAAAAGCGGGAACTAATTTTCCCTGCGTTAAAAAATCGGATCGCAACACATCAGTTACTGCCTGGATATCTTCTTCCGAAATATCCTGTCTTCCATAAGGTATCATACGTTCTGTATTATGTTGGAGAAACCTGTTTTTTCTTGTAGGAACAGCTTTTCAATATTTGCATCGATATTGCCGACCTCCCTGTTCAAAAAAGTACATACTTTTTTATTGGAAAGGCTTAAGTCGGCCGGACGTTTCACCAGGTCTTTTCTTTCTGAAAATTTCGAGATCCTGATCAGCGATTTATCTAATCCAAATCGATCCGCCACCCTGTTGCCGAATACTGATTTTGAGATCCTTTCATTTCCTGTAACATTAAAAATGCCGTTTGCATGTTTGCTCACCAGTTCCATTACTGTGTAACCGAGTTCCTCAATAAGAATAGGTGTATAATAAAAATCTTCAAAAAGTGAAACAGGTTTTTTGTTGCGGATATTAGTGATGATCATATCGCTGAATGACTGCCGGTATGCAGGCCCCCATCCATAAAAATTTGTCCTTATGGATAAAAACCGGTCGGATATTTCGAGGATCTTTTTTTCTGCTTCCAGTTTTGTTTTGCCGTATTCATTAACGGGTGAGGGTATTTCATCTTCAGAAACAAGTGCCTTTTTTCCGGAGAACAAATGGTCGGTTGAAATATAAACGAAATGTATTCCATGCATTTTACACGCACCGGCAACATTTACCGACAGTTCAACATTCACATGATAGGCCATGGATGGATCGGCTTCACAGGCTTCCACATTAGCCAATCCTGCACAATGAATCACTATATCAGGTTTGATGTTTTCTAAAACAGCAGAAAAGCCTGTTATGGTTTCCATGTCTATGATCATCGTAACAAGGTTGTTCACAGAAATATTTTTTTTGTGAAGCCCCAAAACAACATCATACGCATCAGCCGGCAACAATGCCCAGTTCAATGCCAATAAACCCGATCCGCCTGTAAACAGAATTTTTTTCTTAGCCATTTTTTTCAACCGGTCAAACCAGTTCTTCCAGTTTTCCTTTACTGATGATCTTTCCCTGCTGCATCTTATAAACGATATCGCAAAAATGCAATGTCGAATAACGATGCGCGATCAATATGATCGTGAGTTTACCTTTTAAGCGGGCCACGGATTCCATAATATAATTTTCGGTTTCGGTATCCAGCGCACTCGTTCCTTCATCGAGGATCAATACCTCAGGGTCATTATACAAAGCTCTGGCAATTCCTATCCGTTGTCTTTGACCGCCTGAAAGTTTTATACCCCGCTCTCCAACCATTGCATCCACACCTTCAGCGAGATTATCTACAACGGTATCCAATTGTGCAGCTTCGATCGCAGCCAGAATTTTCCGGTGATCGATCTCTTCATCCGGAACACCAAAAGCGATATTTCTTTGTAAGGTATCATCCAATAAAAAAATAGTTTGCGGAACATAGCCGATAAACTTCTGCAGTTCTTTGATCGAGCCGGTAACCTCTTTTTCATCGATCAGTATTTGCCCGGCATCAGGTTTCAGCAATCCTGTCATAATATTTACCAGGGTAGTTTTGCCTGAACCACTCTGGCCGATCACACCCACAACAGAGCCTGCGGCAATATCAAGGTTGATCGAATCGAGCGCTTTATGCTGTGCTGATGGATAAGTAAAATCGATATCCTTGAACCGGATAGATGCATTGACCGAATGGATATTTCCGGTTCCTGTTTCTTTATTGTCTTTTTGTTCCGGTTGAAAATTATTGAACTCTTCATACACAAGATCAACACCCGGTTTGGCAAAACGCATCGTCTGCAAATTGGCAATTACCCTGTTTGATGATGGCAGTAAACGCAGCGAAGCAAAAAGAAATAAACTCAGTGATGGCAGGATCGAACCGATCTGTTTGCCCTGAAATATTACCGTTAATGCAATGAGCACAATACTCACGATCAAAACCAGTTCAAGATAAAAACGTTGCACCTGCTGTACAAACTGAACCCTTCGCTGCGAATCATAATAACTTTTATTGAACTCATCATACCTGTTCAGAAAATAATTTTCCTTATGAAACAATTTCAATTCAGGTATACCATTAAACCCCTGCGATAAATTTTTTGTACGCAGCCCGTCATATTTCTGGCGCGCCTTGCCCCAGACCGTTATTCTTTTTTTGGAGAAATAAAACAACAGGTAACTCACACCTCCAACAAAACAAAAAACAATGATCGCGCCAAGTGGCTGCAGATAAAGTAATGTGGCCACAATACCCACCAACACAGACAATTCTGTTTGCAGGTACATTAACGCCTGTACAAACCCTGTGAATGAACTGATCTCTGAGATCACATTTTTGATCAGTACACCGGAATTTTTATCTAAGTAAAATGCATAAGGCTGTAATAAATACCCGCGGTATAACCGGGTTGATACATTTCGCGATAACCCTTGTGTAAATTCAGATTGCTTCCATACAACAAATGAAAGAAAAACGGTTTTGATCACATAAAACAAAACAAAGCATCCCAGAACGATCAATACAAGTTGCGAATTGCTGATCTCACCCGTAATATTTTTTATACCCCTGATAAAAAAATTATGACTCGAAGCCTGTGCATCTGTAACCACAGCAACAAGCGGAATAACCAAACCCAAACCCGCAGACTCAAACAATACACCGATGATAAGCAATAGCTGCAGGAGAAAAGCTTTTTTCTTAAAAGAGCCTTCCAAGATCGACAGTAGTTTTTTTATTGTAACCAGATCCATTGGTATCGTGATAAAATGTGGTAAAGGGTATTCAAAACAGGCAACCTAAATTCATCAGTGTTTCAGACGCATGGCTTCGCCTATCTAAGTCACAATCTGAGCATAATATATTACGCAAATTTAACTTTACTACAATACGGCAAGATACTATTTATTCAGCCAATGTGAATGCAGCATCATGCTTTATGACCCTGCATTACATAAACGAATAATCTTACTAAAAAGTGTTGCAGGTTATGATTGAAGAAGACAGGTGGCATGTGCAACCAGCCCTTCTTTTCGTCCAACAAAACCCATGGTTTCAGTGGTAGTGGCTTTAATAGAAATATCTTTTACAGGAATGGATAAGATAGCAGCAATGGTTTCCTGCATCTGCGCCACATAGGGTTTGATCTTTGGCGCTTCGAGGCAAAGTGTAGAATCGATATTGACAATAGAATAGCCTTCGTTTTGGATCAGTGCAAATGTTTTGGCCAGTAATATTTTACTGTCGATATTTTTGAATTCAGCTGAAGTGTCCGGAAAGTGTACCCCAATATCACCGAGGCTGGCCGCGCCTAACAGGGCATCGCATATAGCATGCAGTAAAACATCGGCATCACTATGCCCCAACGCACCTTTATCATGCGGGATCTTTACACCGCCGATAAACAGCTCCCTGCCTGTAACCAATTGGTGAAAGTCGATCCCATATCCTATTCGAAAACCCATATTGTTTGATTGAAGGGTGAGTGGCGAATCGTGAATTGTGAGCCGTGAGTAAAACAAACTCACGAGTCACGACTCACGATCTATTCATTACCGCCCAGGTTAAATACAATCCCGAAGCGCAATGTATTGGATAAAGGGTTTCTTGTTACGCCACTGCCCGAAGGCACGAGGTAAGAAAAATTGATACTTAACTGGTCGATATTAAACCCGGCGCCAACGGAAAAGAATTTGCGGTTTCCCCTGTTCTTGTTTTCATAAAAATAACCTGCACGTACAAGGAATTGATCCATATAAGAATATTCAGCGCCAAGCGATGCCTGCAAAGAAGTTAACTGGTTTGTTCCATCACTAAAAGATTTCATCCAGCTTGATACAACACTGGTAGAACGGTATGAAGCAAGATTGGCAGAATCAACAGAATAATTACCGGTTGATAACGGCGCTGCCGGTACCAGCAGCTTATTGATATCCAAACCAAAAGTTACTTTATTGCTTTCATTGATCGCTGTAGTATAGGCTGCTCCGATACCCAGGTTGGCAGGTATATAATCTTTGTTGCGCGAATCATTTGTGTACCCGATCTTACTTCCCAGGTTTGATAATACTACTCCCCAGTTCAATCCTTCACCATCCGCATTTACGCCATGGTAAAACAGCGAAACATCACCTGCTACTGCATTTCCTGCTTTGTAAACAACACCCGTTCCCACATCTCCCGTTACTAATCTTGAATTGATATAACGCAACGCAACACCAATACTCATCTTCTCATTCAATACCCTTGAGTAACCTGCATCGATTGAGAACTCACTTGGTTTTACCGTATTCAAAATATTTCCCGAATAATCTGTCAGCTGAATATTTCCCAGGCTGAAATAACGGAGTGACGAAGAGATCGCCTGCTGGTCATCCAGTTTATAATACCCTGCCATGCTTGCAAGGAACACATCAGTTAAACCAAGGTCTTTTAACCAGGGCGTATAGTTTACTGCCAAAGCAGAACGCTTTTTGGCAAACGGAACTTTGGCAAGGTTCCAGAAAGGTGAATTGGCATCGGGTGTAGTGGCAATGGCCAGGTCGCCCATGCCGCCTGCCCGGGCATCGGGCGATATACGCAGGAACGGAACCGCAGTTGATACAATATTCAATGTATCAGTTTGTGCATTCACTGAAACTGCAAAGCAAACCATTGCTGCTGCACCGGTAAGTATCTTTTTCACGATAGGACTCATCAAAATTGATTTGATTTAAGATTACAAAATAATAGAGCATTAAATCACACAAACCGCTTTCCGGAAGAAAAGATTGTGCCAATACTCTCTTTATTCCGGGCCTGTTACTCATGTCTTCGAGGGCTCTGATCAGCCATCAAAATACAATAATATACATTAAAATAGTAACGTAAAGAACCCGAAAAAAGTGTAGAGATCAAACCATTCAGACAGTTTTAGAAAAGAATCAATTGCTGGGCGTTCTCGGTTTTACTGCCGCCTGCAACAACGATTACTTTGTAAATATAAATACCTTTTGCCAGTTTTGCGCCTGATTGGTTGTTCCCATTCCAATTTATCTGACAATTCCGTGTTCCACCCGTATTCACTATCTGTTTGATCTGTTTTACCAACGCGCCATTTTCTGTGTATATATTGATGGTCACATCCAGATCCGTGTTGGGCTGGTTATGCTCAAAAGCAAAAGTGGTGGTCACGGCAAAAGGGTTGGGATAGTTGCGCACATTGGTTATCAGCAACCGGTTTTGTTTTACAACGATACAATCAAGTAATGCTTCGCTTGAATTATCCGCAACATCCCAGGCTTTGATCCTGATGGAATGTTTCCCTTCGGTTAAAGTTGGCAGTTGGTAAAGAACCTGCCCTTGCTGGTAGTTGTCTTTGTCTGCGGTATAAAAATCATTCAACACAAGGATATCACGCTCAACCCCGTCAATGATGGCGGTGATATCATGCCCAATGCCATTTCCTGAAGTGCTGATCCCCGAAGAATCAAACAGCTTTACCAGCAATACCGGGTTCTCATTGGTGAGGCCGCCGTTCTGAAACTTATCATCATTAAGATACGGTTTGATGACAGGGCCCGTGTTATCTGTAATAATATTATTCGTTGTTCCGCCTACATAAAAAGAAGTGTTTACGCCGTTTGCATCATGCGTACCGTCGTCTGCATACAAACTGATCCTGCCATGGCCGCTTTGGTAATTAATATCTTTCGGAACAATAAAAGAAAAACTGAACTGCCCGTTCGCAACCGTTGCATTGCCTTTGTATAAAACGGCTGTTTGCTGGCTAAAATTTGTTACAATACTGGAAGGATCATTGCCGAGTGTTTTTACTAACTGCGCTTTATCAAATACGGTTGGATGAACAGTGCCGTTGAAACTGTTTACAGGATTACCCGAGCCATCTGTTACAACTCCTGTAAAAGTATATTTCTGTAACGCTTTTAATGTATCGGAACCGGTAATGGTTTTGCCATTGATAGAAGTCAGCTGCAAGCGTAATTCCGGGAAAGCCAATCGCAGTGCGGGATCGCCGAGCAAAGTAAATTTCCGGTTGTTGAGCAGGTCGCCGGAGATGAGTGATGTAAAATTCTTTGCCTGTTTTACAGATTCGCCCAATGTGAGGTATTGCCCGTTTGATTGCGGCTTCAGCGCTATCTGCAAATAATTATCATTGATCACACGGTTACTGTAGGCAAATACCAAACGCGTTGTGGTTAATAAAGCGATCGCGCCATTGGCATTTCCGGTTAAAATTCCTGCACCAAGTGAATTTTTTGAAGGATCATCGTGCGGTGCAAAATCGCAACTCGCGGTAATAAAAAGAGGCAGCTTATCGGGATTATTAAAACGGTTCAATTCATCTTGTGTAAGCACTGCTTCTTCTGCCAGGCGCTGGTAACTTCCATGGCCGCTGTAATTAAAAATAAGCGCCCCATTAAATACCTGGTTCACGATGGCGTCATTCACGGCAGGATATCTTGCGCCGGCGCTGCTGCTTACCAATGGATATGCATCGAGGTAAATTTTGTATTGATTGAATAACGGGTTTGCTGTATTGGCGTCTGCAGAAACAGTTTCAGCGTCATTGAGGTGTAGATTCTGATCGCCGTCATCTGCCAGGAATACAGATTGGTTGCGCCATGCCCCCAAACCCGTTGGAGAACGATAACGGATTATTTTATCCACCATTGTTTTGGCTTCATCGTTGCTGCGTGCAGGTATCCGTCCAATGCCGATATCGATTGTTACGCTGGTATTATTTTGATTGATATCATCTCCATCATCCAGCAATCCGAAAAAATCATCAGACGTATAGGTTGCCAGCGGATCCAGTGAATTCACACTTTCATACCCCGGAACAAAATTGGTATTGCCACTGATGCGGTAACGGTAATCATAAGATGCACTGCCGAATAATAAAAGATATTTAGGGCGCTTGCTGATATCTGTTCCGGCTTTATCATAATACATTTTTACAAAATCGCGCAACGCGGAAGGATCCGGTGAGCCTCCTGAAAATTCCTGGTAAACCTGATCCGGCGTTACTACTACCGATGTATATCCATCCTGCTGTAAATGAAACCGGGCAAGCCTTTGCGCCTGATCGGATAAGGAAGGATATGTAATAATGATCATATCCGCAACACCTGAATTATGCAGGTTCTGGTTGGTTATTTTTCCAACAGCGACCGGTGTTAATGCATTGGCATTTGCAAAACCCACATACTCGCGCAACCTCGATGCATCATTGCTGAAAGAAGTTTGCGCTGCACTGTTCACCGTATTCATTTTAACTGGCTGCAGCGGATCGGTTATTTCCCAAACAGACATCGATGTTCCGTTATTATTGATGGAATAACCGGCAACAGAATTGGTACCAACAGATTGCCAGTCGCGAAAGAATAATGGGTTCGTACCATTTACCGAAAGGCTTCTTCTTCCGAATAATTCAAACCAGTTCAGCCAGCCTTGCGCGCCTGTTACAGAAGGCGTATACGTAAATAAAACTGCCAGAGAAGTTTGCGCAACATTTGTTGTATTTCGTTGTGTTGAAGAAGTTCCAACCGGGTCAAGCACATTTCCCGACACACCCGGCAGATTAACCGATTGCACGGCTTGATTATTTATTTTAACCGAAAAACTGCTGTTGGCGCCCACACTTTTTGCAGCAAGGTCGGTAGCCAGCGTAACAGGTTGGGAAGTTAGTAATCCAGGCCAATCCACGGTAAATGACCGGGTGAGGCTTCCTCCCAGGTTATTATTGAATTCTTCGCCATACCATTCTTTTCCGCTGTTGAGAAGGTTCACAAGATCGTTCTCATAGAAATATCTTTCATTAAAACTATTTACCGTAACGTTTGGAGCTGCCGTTGCCGGCTGCGATGGTATTCTTTTTCCCGTGCCGCCGATGGAAATATAATAATAGGCAGTATCCGAATACAAATTCTTCTGGTGCCTGAAACTTTGATTGGCACTGTCTTTCAGCCATCTGTTAGGGCCGGGTGCATAAAAAAGAAAATAGTCGGCGCCGTTAAAGATGCCGTCTCCGCCATCAGACATTTCAATGGGGTTTTCAAACAGGTCGTCGGGACGGGATACGGCATTATTTTCATCCAGCATACCGCCGCCGTTTCCGTATAACCTGATGGATGCCGAGGAAAGATTGGTGGTAGCGATCCCGAGTGCGGTAAGGAGCGGGATATCTACCTTATAAATGCCCTCCTGTTTTACGGCTATCCGGTACCAGTTGCCGGTTAACAGCACCGAATTGGCTGCATAAGCACGTTGTGCCACCGCCCGCCCCACGCAAACCGCTATCAAACCCAGCACAATAAATGTTATCCGCAACTTCATATATTAGTAAGATCGTGAAAACGGGGCAGCAATTGCCACGGGTAAAGTATCATATTTAAAATTAGGCTTTTGCTAACATCAAAGCCCGGGGGCATGGGGGATGATTAGCAGAAATCTTCTATATTCGCATAGACTAATACAAATATCTGAAGAAAATTATACTTCACATTCAATCTATTACAATGCAGTTATTGAAAGTAACCAGGAATTTTGTATTGCTGCTGGCAGTGTCAGGTTCTGTTGCGTCTTGCAGCCTGTTTAAGAAAAAACAGGAAAAGTCTACTGTGACCGGTTGGAACTACAACGATAAGAACCAGGGTAATTTTAATGTGGCCAAACCGAAGGACATCCTGACTGCTCCGGGGTTGGTGTTTGTACAGGGAGGTACATTTACCATGGGCGCTTCGCAGGAAGATGTGATGGGCGACTGGAACAATATTCCGCGCCGTATCACGGTTAACTCTTTTTTTATTGACAAAACGGAAGTGGCCAATGTTCACTACCGTGAATATTTGTATTGGCTGGAGAATGTATTCGGGCAGGCCGGCATGGATTCGGTGGTTGACCAGGCAAAGCCCGATACACTTGTGTGGAGAAGCGAGCTTGCATTTAATGAGCCATATGTAGAATATTATTTCCGCCATCCTTCCTATAATTATTATCCTGTTGTGGGTGTTAGCTGGAAACAGGCGAATGAATTCTGTATCTGGCGTACTGACCGTGTGAATGAACTGACCCTGCAGAACAAGGGCTTCCTTGATAAACGCAGCCAGATCAAAAAAGAAATGAATGGTGCAGGTCAGGATAACTTCAACACCAAAGCATACCTGATGGGCGAGTACCAGGCAACTCCGGGTAAAGAAGCCACATCAAAAAGCAATCCGCTGAAAGATGCACAGGGAAGGCCAAGAACCACAGTTAAACTGGATGATGGGATCACTTTTGGCGATTACCGCCTTCCAACAGAAGCTGAGTGGGAATATGCTGCATATGGATACATCATGCAGAATCCGCAAAAGAAACAGAAAGGTTCTGCACGCGGTGAAGAAATGGTTTCCAATAAACAGATCTATGCATGGAAAAATGATGGGTTCGATAATCTGCGTTATACAAGAAAGAGCGCTTTTCAGGGCGCTTTCTTAGCCAACTTTAAACGTGGCGCCGGTGATAACATGGGTGTGGCCGGGGGATTGAATGATAATGCAGCTATTCCTGCAGAAGTAACTTCTTTTGTACCGAACGGGTTTGGTTTGTATAATATGAGCGGGAACGTAAATGAGTGGGTAATGGATGTGTATCGCCCTATTATGAATGCAGGCGATGATGATTTCAACCCGTTCCGTGGTAACGTTTTTGAGAAAGTAGATATGACCGGTGGTGCAGGCAATTTGAGGGATGAGAAGGGCCGTATCAAAATGGTTCCTGAATCCGACTCTGCTTTACGCAACCGCAGGAATTATCAAAAATCATACGCAACCAATTATCTGGATGGCGATTCAACAAGCAATGTTTTATATAATTACGGTATAAGCACCCTGATCTCAGATAAATCAAGGGTTTACAAAGGTGGTAGCTGGAACGACAGGGCCTACTGGTTAAGCCCGGGCACACGCCGCTTCCTTGAAGAAGATCTTAGCACCAATACATTAGGTTTCCGTTGTGCGATGAGTCATTACGGAGCGCCGGAATCAACTTCAAAAAAAGCGCAGACAGGAACTTTCTTCCCTGCGCGCCGTAACAAACGATAAAGGAAAAGGTAGAAATACAGCAAAAGAAGCCATCCTCTGATTGAGGGTGGTTTTTTTTGTCGCGGATTTCAAGGATTGAAATAAGTTTACCAAAAGAATAAACGTGAGCATACAAGAATTATATCAGTTGTTCCTTCAATATCCATCTGTTCAGACCGATACGCGTAAGCTAAAAAAAGGCGATATCTTTTTTGCATTGAAGGGGCCGAATTTTAACGGTAACGAATTTGCTTTACAGGCTTTGGAAAATGGTGCGGCTTATTCTGTAGTTGATGAAGTAATTAAAACCGACGACAATCGCATCATTCATGTAACAGATGCGCTTGGCACTTTACAGGAACTGGCCAAATACCACCGCGAACAATTCACCATCCCTTTTATTGCGATCACAGGAAGTAATGGCAAGACCACAAGTAAAGAATTGATCTATGCAGTGCTGTCATCGCATTATAAAACATATACAACACAGGGCAATCTCAATAATCATATCGGCGTTCCGTTAACATTGTTACGTGTAAAACCGGATGCGCAGATGGCGGTGATAGAAATGGGCGCGAATCACCAGAAAGAAATTGCAAATTATTGCCGTTACACAGAACCCACGCATGGTGTGATCACCAACTGCGGAAAGGCACACCTGGAGGGCTTTGGCGGCATAGAAGGTGTGAGAAAAGGCAAGGGCGAACTATATGATTTTTTGAGCGCGCACGATGGAACCGCATTCGTATACGCAGATTATGATTATCTGCAAACCATGAGTATTGCGGTTAAACATATTGTGAAATACGGGAAGACAGAAGGTTTGATCCAGGGAAAAATGCTTTCCAATGAACCATTTCTTGAAGTAGAGATCACTAATGGAACACAAAGCATATCATCCGTTAAAACACAATTGGTGGGTGATTATAATTTACCGAATATTTTATGCGCTGTTGTGATCGGAAAATATTTTTCTGTACCGGAAGAAAAAATAAAATCGGCTATTGAGAACTATGTTCCATCAAACAGCCGTTCGCAGTTGATCAAACAGGGAAGCAATACGATCATTCTCGATGCATACAATGCAAACCCTTCGAGCATGAAAGCAGCCATCGAAAATTTTGCGCATTTACATGCAGATAAAAAAATACTCATACTGGGCGGCATGATGGAGCTTGGTAAGGAAAGTATTGAAGAACACAAAAACATTATTGCACTCATCAAACAATATCCCTGGGAAAAAGTTGTATTGGTTGGCGGCGATTTTGGAAAAGTTGATCACGGATTTATTTTTTTTAAAAATTCATCCGAAGCAAGAGAATGGTTTGTACAACAGGCTTTTGAAGGAACGAGCTTTTTGATCAAGGGTTCGAGGAGTATGCAGATGGAAAAGGTTCTTTCGTGAAGGGTTAAAATAGTCAAGAAAGTTAAAAAGGTTAAACTGGTTAAAAAGGTCTATTTACTTTTTTAACCAGTTTAACCTTTTTAACTTTTTTAACCTTCTTACCAACCAAAGAGTAACTTCGCATGAATCAACCACACTTTGATGCCGGAAACATCTGCCAAAAAAAGATTTTACATTGTAAGCGTTCTTACCAACCGTTGCCCCAGGTGCCGGGAAGGTAAAGTTTTCGTGAAAGACAATGCGTATAAAAAGAACAGCGTTCAAATGCACGAACACTGCCCCGTTTGCGGCCAGCCTACAGAAATTGAAGTTGGGTTTTATTATGGAACAGGTTATGTAAGCTATGCCCTGAGCATTGCTTTTTTAACCGCCAGTTTTGTTGCATGGAAAGTTTTGATCGGTGTAACTTTTTCTATAAACGATGACCGGATCTTTTACTGGATGGGAATTTCTTTTACCCTATTACTTATTGCACAACCATTGATCATGCGTTTGTCGAGGGTTTTATGGCTGAGCTGGTTTGTGAGCTATGACCCTAAATGGAAAGAACATCCGCTTAAAGAACCGGAGAGGATGGTGAAGGAGCAGATGCATAATTGGTGAATGGTCAATAGGCAGTAGTGAGTGGGCATGCATCACTATTGACTATTGACTATTGACCATTCACTATTCACCACTCACCACTCACTCGTAATAAAAAAAGGTTCGCAATATTGCGAACCTTTTTTTATTGATTTCCGAGAATGCCCCCGCAATCATCAGAAATTATATTTTATACCAAACTGGCCCTGCCAGCGTGAATTGAGTGGATCTACTGTGTAATAATGTCCATTCAAACCGGTTGGTTTATTAAAAGTAAATGTTGGTAAATAACCTGAACTTGGTTTACCGATTGCAGTTGTTACGCCACCAACAGTTGAAGGCGCAAATGTGAGCATGTTAACAGTATAGTCATTTACGTTGGTAACAAAGTAAATATGTCCCCAATCGTTGTTGATCAGGTTCATCACGTTAAAGATATCCAGGCTGATCTGCAGGCTCTGCATTTTATTTGTTTTGCTGAGTTTGAATTCATGCATC
>Ga0206949_1107_pt1 | contig 31642 bp, 32 predicted proteins | sample Alteio_BWOrgHeat_40_FD_153240 | JGI IMG/M metagenome (GOLD analysis project Ga0206949, IMG submission 153240) | Enriched cells from forest soil in Barre Woods Harvard Forest LTER site, Petersham, Massachusetts, United States -... | ecosystem: Environmental > Terrestrial > Soil > Temperate forest >...
GTCATACGAGCGATTCGATACTGTAAATTTGCAAATTTGCGACCTGTTTGGGGGGAGACGCGATGCATCGCGTCTCTACGTCATTAAAAATTCAAAACAGCTGAAATTCGCCTGTGGCCCTGAATTGTAAAAACTTTTCGATGGTAAGACGATGGTTTGGAATCATTTCGGGCAGATCAGCCGGCCTGAAAAATCCAAGATTCAAGGTTTCATCACCGTCGGCTTTCAGGTCGCCTTCCCATTGGTCGGTATAAAAGGCCAGTGAGTAATTATGGATGATATCACCGTTGGGATAAACAAACACATCTGTTTCCACCGAACTGGCAAATCCCCAGGGGAAAAACTCCGTTACGACGAGGCCGGTCTCTTCCAGCACTTCCCTTTTTACGGTTTCCGAAATATTTTCAAATTCCTCCGGCAGGCCCGCCGGGAGGCCCCACTTTTGCCAGTCGCCACGCAGCTGCAGTAAAATTTCGCCATCGTCATTTTCCATAATAATGCGCATGCCGGGCACTTTTAACATGCGGTTGCCCACAAGTTCACGAATTTGCCCGAAATAGCTTTCCTGGAATGTCATTTTTTGATCTGCATAATGGTTATATCCCGATTTCCGTTGCCTCGGTATTTTTTAAGTCGTTCTGCAAGAAAACCCGGCGCATCTCTTGGCGAGATTTCTTCAAAGCCTATTTTGCCATAGAATTCAATAAGATGCTTATAAGGCAGGCAATAACAACCGCTCATTTCGGTATGCTGCACAAGATAATTCAGCATCGATACACCGATACCTTTTTGCTGAAATTCGGGCTTTAGGTACATGCCCCGCAACACCTTTACATCATTTTCGATGCAAATCCTGACTGCACCGATCAGCTGCTCATCAATAGCCACGAATACCTGGTCGTTGTCTTCCAATCCTCCCCGGTACCCGCAAATTTTATAATGAGCTGAAACCAGCTCATATTCTTCCGGCGACGCCTGGCGGATGATGAGGTTATCCGACATCATATTTTTTTGCAAAAGCGTCAGCGCCCAAAGCCCTGAAATCTGGCAATGCTTTCATTAGTTCGTCCCGGTCCCAGTCCCACCAGGCAATTCGTTTTAATGCTGATTCCGTTCCTTCACTTACCCTTCGCCTGATCAGTTTTGCGGGATTACCGGCAACGATCGCATAATCTGGCACATTTTTGGTCACCACCGAACCTGAACCGATAATTGCGCCTGTCCCCACGGAAACGCCGGGCATCAAAATCGCCCCATGCCCTATCCAAACATCCGGACCAATAATTACCCGGTGTTCATTGCGCCAATTCGAAATCTCCTCGTCATAGTCGGTGTCTCCCATAAAATGCGATTTGGAGCGATAGGTAAAATGATGCAGTGTAGCCCGCCACATGGGATGATTGGTTGGGTTGATGCGCACATGCGAGGCCACATTGGCAAACTTGCCTACCTCGGCATTAAAAACCTCTACATCCTTAACCAGGTAGGCATAATCCAGCAGGTCGCTTTGAAATACTTCGCAGCGCTGGCCCACAGCGGTCCAGGCGCCCATGCGGCTGTTTTTTACCAGCGCCGTTTCATGTATCCAGGGCGCTTCGGTCATCGGTTGCGGCCCGCGCCAGGGGTCCGCAAATTCGCCGTGATTGATCTCGATCATATATTTCAGGTGTTCATTTGGTGTTCAAAAATGAACATTTTTTTGGGTCCGTCAATCCCGTACGTACGGGATTCGATGCCGTTTGTACCTCTTTCGTAATCGTTTCGAAAGCGTTTGTTTGCATTTCGAAAGCGTTTTCATGCCTGTCTAATCAGCTTTGATAACCTATATAATGAGAGCACCATGCAGAGACGCGATATTTTGCGTCTCGAACCCCATCATAAAATTTAAAAAAAACGCCGGCGTCCATTTCGCCGATGCGATCCGTTCCGGAGACGCTATAGGTTCCGGAGACGCAAAATATTGCGTCTCAAAGGCGCCAAATGCTCAAAAAGTATTCATTTGGTGTTCAATTTGCGTTTAAAAAATGAACGCTATTTTTGGTAAAAAGACCGATTGGTTCTTTATAAAAATAGACTAAATTCCTTATTATTAATAACTTAACTCTAATTTCTACTTAACATAATAATGTTCAAAGTGTTCAAAGTGTTCAATTTTCAACTCACTTGAACACTTGAACACCAGCGGGTGAAACGGGCACTGCAGCCAATTGCCTACTTCAATTTCCCCTCACCCAATATTTTCCGCCTTAAATAATCGGATATTTTTTCGGTCAAAATCACCATTATAATAATGAGGCTTACTATTGCGGCCACATCCTTATAATGCAGCACGCTTTTGGCCAGCTGCAGCTTAAACCCAATTCCGCCGCCGCCAAAAATACCCAGCGCTATGGCCGAACGTATGTTTACGTCGAACGCAAATAACATATTGGCAATCAGCGTAGGTAGTATCTGTGGAATAATGGAGTACCTGATCACCTGCATGCGTGATGCGCCGACTGAATAGATGGCCTCGGCGGGTGGACTTTCTACATTTTCGATGATCTCGGTAAATAGTTTTCCAAAATTGCCGATCGTTACGATAACCAGTGCAAGCATACCGGCAAAGGTGCTGGGCCCCACGGCGATCACGAAGATCAATATGACCACAACGATGGGGATAACGCGCAAAAAAGACAGCGTAAACCGGGCAATCATGCGCACTGATTTAAGGGGCATTGTATTTGAGGCCGCCAGGAATGCGATGATCACCGCGATGATCCCTCCGTACAGGCTTCCGAGGAATGCCATGCATAAGGTTTGCAGGATAGCATAGCCGGTTGACGGGTCGTCGGTCAAAGTCCGGTAGTTCGGCGGCAGCATCTCTCCAAGCAGATCACGTACATTATGAAACTCCATGAAGAAGGCCAGCGGGTTAAAATTGGTATAGATGCAGCAAAGCGCTACTACAACTGTCCCCACGGCGAAGACCGTCGTCTTATCCTTAAATTTTTTTGAAGGCAGGGTGAAGTCAATTGCGGTCATGTCAAAGCTCCTTCCGTTTTAACTTTTTTTCTGAGGAAATAAGATAGCCGCTCGGTACCAAATACCATTGCGATGATGATGATCACGGCAGTAAACGCCCGGTGATATTGCAGCATGCCGAAGGAATATTCCAACTCGTAGCCAACGCCGCCTGCGCCTACAGCCCCTAACAGCACCGATAAACGAATATTGATCTCGAACCTGAAAAGTGCGTAGGAAATCAGATTTGGCATAATTTGTGGCAAAACACCAAAAATGATCACCTGGATTTTGTTGCCGCCAACTGATTCAATGGCTTCTATCATCAGCGGGTCGATTTCCTCGATGATGTCGGCCAGCAATTTGCCCAGCATGCCGATGCAGCCGATACTGAGCGCCACTACACCGGGCATGGCCCCCAGGCCAAAGGCGGCTACCAGCAATATCAGGATAATGATCTCGGGGATGGACCTTTCAATGGCTATAAAAACCCGGGTGATGTTGCGAACCCATGGATTGGCCAGGTTATTAGCCGCCAACAGGGCAAAAACGACGGAGATGATCGTGCCAAACACGGTTCCCAAAAACGCGATGATGATGGATTGAAGCGCGGGTTCCAGCATTTCGGGGAAAGCGCTCCAGTCCGGCGGGTACATGTTCCCTAAAAACGCGAGCCCGTTGAATATCCCGTCAGAAAGTTTACCAAAAGTAGCCCCGCAAACAATAGCCGTCGCTTCTGTAACGGCCAGCAGAATAATCAATGGTAAAATAAACTTTCTATACCGCTTAAAACTAAACTTTTTCGGTGGCATGGTTTTATTTGGCTGTTACCGGTATCATGTGTTCCTGCTGCTCTATCAGCTCCAATTCCTCGCCGTATATCTCTTCCAGGCGTTTGTTGGATAATTTCGGATCGCCGTCGTAGATCAGTTTCCCTTCTTTTATCGCGATTACGCGGGTGCAGTATTTGGCCGTCATTTCGGGCTGATGGAAAACGCCAACCACGGGCATCAGTTCTGACAAAGGTTTGATCATTTTCATAATCGTTTTGGCATTGCTGGGGTCCAGGTTTGATATGGGCTCATCGGCCAGCAAAAGTGTGGGTGATTGAAAAATAGCACGGGCAATGGATACCCGCTGCATCTCCCCGCCGCTCAGGCTGCCCGTTTGCATGCCGGCCATCTGCGACATTTTCACCTGGTCTAGCGCTTTTAACGCCTCTTCCGCTTCCGCGTCGGTGAAGCCGTAAAACATGCTTCGCCAGGTACTGATCTGCCCAAGCCGGCCGATCATCACGTTCTCCAGCGCCGACAATCGTTTTACCAAATGATACCCCTGGAAAATAACGCCGATCTTTTGCCGTACCCGCCGCAACTCTCTTTTATCTATCTTACAAATATCCAACGGCTGGCTATTTTCGCTCTTTATGATCACCGAACCTGAATCAGGCTTCAGTAAGCCATTAAGGCATCGCAGGGTAAGCGTTTTGCCGGCACCGCTGGGGCCCAAAATCCCCACAAATTCGCCTTTTTTTACTTTAAAACTGATACCATCCAGCAGCTTACGGCCGTTTGGTAACGACTTGGTTAAATTCTTTACTTCAATCATATTCCTTTTCCGTTAAAACCGTTATTGACCAACATTCAGGTCCTTTATTCCGCGAGCTATTTTGCGCAGCCCGTTGTACATCGAGTCCTGAACCGGCATGTACGACAGGCCGTTAAGTTTAGGGTGATATAATTTTACGTAGGCGGCAAAAACATCCGGCGCATCTTTGGACAGGTTAAGGAAGAGGCCCTGTACTTTTTTTACAAAATCCTTATTCAGGTCATTGCGGGCAACTATCGGGCTGGATACAATAGGGTCCGATTCCCAAAGTATTTTTATTTGATCGGCCTTTAGTTCGTTACCACGTTCCAGTTTTTCAATACCATACTCCATGGTGGAGCAACCGATATCGATTTTTTTTGAGGCAACCGATAAAACCGAGGCCGGGTGGCTGCCGGCAAAGATGACTTGCTTAAAGGCACTGTCGGGGTTTAAGCCAATGGTAACCAAATAAGCACGCGGAATCAGGTGGCCCGAAGTAGATGCCGGGTCGGCGAAGCAAAGGGTTAATGTTTTAGCCCTTGCCTTAACATCGGCCATACTGTTGATACCCGTTCCCGGATTGGTAAAAATAACGCTGTGGTACATGGCAGGCTTCCCGTTCTCGCCGAGGGTTGCAATCGGGGTAATGTCGTGCGTTTGAGAAGCCAGCACGTAGGAAAAAGGGCTTAAATAGGCAATGTGCGCCTTTTTAGCCCGTATGGCTTCGATAACGGAAGTATAGTCGGTACTGAAATTAAATTCTACCGGCATGCCCAATTTCTTTTCGAGATAGCTGCCAAAAGTCGCCATGGCCGATTTTACTGCCTGGGGGTTATCGCCGCCGGCATAAATGGCCAAAACCAGCTTTCCCGGCATACCGTTTGAATCGAGGTCGGCCGTATTATGGCATGCTGACAACACCAGCAGCAAAAGCAGAAAACATGCACTTGAAACAATCGTCTTCATGTCAGTAATTTTATTTCGATTTAAATTGCGGTATGGTTGCTGCTATTTTCCTAAGCCCGTTGTACATCGAGTCCCGGATAGGGATGTAAGACATGCCCCGCGTGTTTGCATAATATAACTTAGCATAAGAGTTGAACGCCGCCGAGTCGTCGCGCGCCATATTGACGAAGGCATCCTGAACCTTTTTGATGAAATCTTTGTTCAAATCCTGCCTGATGGTTATCGCATCGTTAATAATAGGCGGCGAAATCCACAGGATCACAAAATCGCTGCGTTTAGCCATTCCCTCCCTGATCAGCTTATCCATTTCCAGGTCGATGGTTGAGCATCCTATATCAACCTTGCCCGATTTTACATTAAGGATAGAGGCGGCATGGCTGCCGGAAAACAGCACATCTTTAAAAGCGTTCTGCGGATTGAGGCCTATGCTGGTAAGGTAAGCCCGGGGAATAAGATGTCCCGATGTCGATGCGGGGTCAGCAAAACAAAGCGTTAAGCTTTTGGAGCGTTTTTTAACATCGTCCATTGTTTTAATCCCCGTTCCGGGATTGGTAAATATGGAACTATGATACATCGCCGGATTGCCGTTTATTCCAAGTGTCGCTATACACTCAACACCGGGTTTTTGCGTAGCAAGCACGTAGGCAAAGGGCCCCAGGTTAGCTGCCCCGATCTTTTTTGTGCGCAGGGCTTCGATGGTCGCGGTATAATCAGTTGTAAATATAAACTCAACGTCCATGCCCAGCTTTTTTTGGAGGTACACCCTTATCGGCTCCATCGCATGCTTCGTTTGGCCGGGTTTATCGCCGGCAAACATCCCGAACACCAGCTTATGCGGGATTCCGTTGGCGTCGAGATCGCCGCCTCCATTGCATCCCGATAAAATCGCGACGCTTAAACCAAAAAGCAGTAGGAATTTCGCTTTCATATTCAAAAAACTATTGACTTGCCCTCAAATCCTTTATGCCGGCGGCTATCTTTCGCAAGCCGTCGTAATCAGCATCTTTCACAACAACATAACTCCTTTTGGCGGTGTCCTTTAAAAACAACTTAACATATTTGTTAATGATGTCTGGCCTTTCTTTGTTGATGGAAAGATAGGCCTCCTGAATTTTTTTGGCAAAAGCTTTATTGACATCATCGCGTATCACAATGGGCTGGGCCATAATGGGATCGGAGGTCCACACAACCCGCACGTCGCCCTCGTTTATCATTTTTTTCTCCAGCATGATCTTGAACACCAGGCTGGTGGTACATCCGACATCAATCTTACCGGATTTTACTGCCAGTACCGAAGCCAGATGGTTCCCCGCAAAAATGACCTGTTTAAAGGCGTTGTCGGGGTTAAGGCCGATCGTATTCAGGTAAGCTCTTGGTACCAGGTGCCCGGAAGTGGAGGCCGGATCGACAAAACAGAGCGTGAGGTTTTTAGATCGGGCCTTTATATCGGCCATGCTATTGAGGTTACTGTGCCCGTTAACAATGATCGAACTTGTATAGGTTGACGGCTTGCCGTTTTGGCCCAGCGTAACCAGCGGATCGAGTTTGAAGGTGCGCGTGGCAATTATATAGGCAAAAGGCGGGATATCCGCCATATGTACTTTCTTTGCCTTCAATGCTTCTATTACGCCGGTGTAATCGTTTGTATAGATCATTTCCACCGGGATACCTAACTTCTTTCCCAGGAATTTGCATACATCCTGGCGTACGTGTGTAAGCTCCGGGATATTTTCGGTCTGCACCACGGCAATCTCCAATTCCTTAGGCATGCCATTGCTATCAACAGCACCGGGGGTGCTGTCACATCCTGCCAGGGTAAGCAAGGTTAGCACAAAGCCCAGGGTTAAAATGCGAATTTTCATTTTTTCTTTTTCGGGATTAATGAACCAGTTTTAAATCTTTCAGGCCACTTGCCATTTTGCGGATGCCGTTAAAATCCGAATCAGCGATGGGCACCCAGGTGAAATCAGCCGGCGCCGACGCGTAATAGGCCGCGATATAGTCGTGGAATGCTTTCGGCTGTGTTTTGGCCATGCTGAGATAGTATTGTTTTATTTTTTCGGCCAAATCTTTATTAATATCCTTCCGGATAACTACCGGACTTTCGGTTATTGGCGCCGAGGTCCACAATACTTTTAGCACACCGGGTTTAACCAGTCCCCGCTTCACCAGCATATCAACGCCATATTGGTCCGTCGCGCAGCCAACATCTACTTTACCGGCAGCAACCGTCAATACAGCCGCAGCGTGGCTGCCTGCAAAAACGGTTTGTTTGAAAGCGCTGTCGGGATTAAGGCCGATCGAGTTGAGGTAAGCCCTTGGAACTAAATGACCCGACGTTGAGGCCGGGTCAGTGAAGCAAAAAGTAAGGTTTTTAGCATGAGCTTTAACATCAGCCATGCTGTTGAGGCCCGACGAGGTGCGCACGTAAATATTGCTATGATACACCGATGGCTGGCCGTTACGGCCAATCACTACCAACGGATCAATGTCCTTATACTGGGCCGCCAGTATGTACGAAAAAGGGCCCAAATACCCCATATGTATTTTTTTGGAGTGAAGGGCCTCAATTACCGCCGTGTAATCATTCGTGATGATCATTTTCACCGGCATGCCGAGTGATTTCTCCATCGTTTTGCGCAGGTCTTCCATAATATACTGCGTACGCCCTGGGTTTTCACCACCAAAAACGCCGATAATCAGCTCGCCCGGAACGCCTTTATCATCTAATGCCGCCTTATCTTTACAGCCCGAAGCCGCAAGAACGATGAGCAGGACGATTATGCTGGTAACTGCTTTCATTGGCTTGTTTTTCAACAGTATTTTTCAAGAAAAACTTCTAAACTCAGCAGGTCATTAAAATTATGCTCGAGGGTTTCGCGGTCCCAGTCCCACCACGCACTCGCCAGCAGCTTTTCAATCGTGGCATCATCAAATCGTTTTTTGATCGCCTTAGCAGGCACGCCCACAGCTACTTCGTAAGGGCCAATATCCTTTGTCACCACCGCGCCGGAACCGATAACTGCACCCGTGCCAATGGATACGCCGGGCATGATCACCACACCGTGCCCTATCCACACATCATGACCGATTTTACAATGATGATCCCGCCGCCATTGAAAAAATTCAGCATCATCTTCATCGCTGAGCTTATAATGTTTGCGGCGATAGGTCATATGATGCTGGGTTACCCGCCATTGCGGGTGATTGCCGGGATTGATCCGAACGCTGTTTGCGATGGAGCAATATTTGCCGACTTCGGAATAGATGATCTGCACATTGCCGGCAGCATAGCTATAGTCGCCAAATGACGATTCCACCAGCCAGGTATTGGCATACAACGCCGTCCACGCGCCCACTGTACTATCCCTTATCACGCAGGTTGGGTGTATAAAAGGTTCCTCCCCCAACGTCATTTCCTTTTTTTCTTCGGTCACCGGGGGATAATTTTCAAAATATCGCATGGCTGATTGATTTTAGTTTACAGCTTAAAATCGGGGTAATTGTCCTGCTTAATAAATTCTGCCAGGTGATGGTAGCGGCGCAGGCCGGTATGGGTAATATTGAAATAGCGTTTTTCTCCGGCTAATGAGTCATTGATCTCAGTCACGACATTAGCCAGCTGATCTTTTTGATTTTTATTCAGGTTGTGCTCGATATACGTGAGCGTAATGTGGCCGATAAAAGGGCGCGTCATGCGCACATCCAGGGCAGTCAAGTCCCTGTCGCCGTAAAACCCGGCCCTGAAACGGGTTACCCGGTTGTAAGCATCCTGGTTTTCAAACACACCCAGCATGCCGATCGCAGTGCCGAAAATGCTCAACCCGACCATTTTCATCATAACCGGTTCCGGCTCTTCTGAGGGCGCAATTTGCTCAAATGCTTGTTCAATTATTCCCGGATAGGCTTCCTCAAGCCCGGCGTATAAAATATGTTGTTTAAATCGGTCAGCAGATAATGTATTGGCAACCGTTTGATGAAAACTCTCCACAGGCAATTGGTAAAAACCATAGCTGGGCTGCAGGTTGTATCTTAACTCTTCCTGTACCGACAAAAGACGATCCAACAAAGCTTCATTCCCCTCATTTTCACTTAGCATGGATACAACGGCAAACCCTTCATATTCCTGCGGCAGCCAGGTGTTATTTTGACAAATAAAATTGCCCGCCGGCTTGGTGTTGAGGGCCCGTTCCCGGTTTCTATCCCGGGAAACTTCAAAAAGCTGCCGGTTGTTATAATCTGCAAAAGACAGATCGGTGAGGATTGCTGTTTCAGTCATAGCCGGATTATAATTCATTGGTGAGGTACAAATTATCATTCATTTCGCTGTGCTCGTCGTGCCTCGTCTTATGGCTCGCCTGTGCCACCACATGGCCCTGAACGATAGTATGGGTAACCATAGGGATATTATTGACAAGCTTTACCAACAGCAAGTCTGCGTCTTTTCCGGTTTCGATGCTGCCGGTGTGATGCGCTATACCGGCCGCTTTTGCAGGGTTAAGCGTTGCCAGGTTAACCGCCTCGTGCAGGGGCAGGCTCTCTTCGTTGTACAATTTAAATACCGAATGCAAAATAGACGGCGGGTAATAATCCGAGCAAAGCGAATCCACCGCACCCTGTAATACCGCCTCCTTCATACTTAAATTGCCCGACAGCGAGCCGCCGCGCAAAATATTCGAGGCACCGCCGACAACGTGCATACCCAGTTTAGCCGCATGTAAAGCGGTTGGCATATTGATAGGAAATTCGCAGATGTTGACGCCGATACCATGAAAGTAATCCACTTTTTCAACGCTGTCATCGTCATGCGAAGCAACCGGTATATGCAGTTTTTGAGCATGTTTAATCAAAGCCTCTAATTTTTCACCGGAGATGATTGGCTGATTCGATTGCGTTTCAATCGTTTCCCACGCCTCGGCCTCTGTGTTGCCCATTTTCATCATAAATTTAACGGCCTGCTCGCGCGTGATCTGCCCTTGTCCCGGGGTATGGTCCATCACGGATAATAGGGCTATATACCCTTTATCCATCAGCTCAAAACAGGTATCGTAAGCATCTACGCCCGTTAGCTCAAAACGTAAGTGTATCTTATTATTGATCAGCGTATTTCCCTGTGAAGCCTTATAAACCGTCTCGAATATCTCGTTCCGGCTGTATTTACTGCGCGAATGGATCTCGGCGCTGCTATAACCGATATGCATGGAATGAAAAACGGTAGTGAACCCACAGCCGCTCATTTTACGTTCCAGCTCCCGGAAAGCAATTTCGATGGGAATATCCGCCCCCGAGCGCGGCACGATCTCCGCATCCATCGCATCGGTATGGATATCGATAATGCCGGGCATCAATATGGCGCCGCTGCCATCGATAACCGTATCGGAAGCTTTTGGATCTATTTGCTGCGCGATATGGGTAATAATGCCATGTTCTACCAAAACAGAAGTATTGTTCAACACCTCGAAAGGTGTAACCACCGTTGTGTTATTGATTATAAAAGAGGCCATTTATATGTATTTCTTTATTCAGTTCTTTTATTTTTCACCCGCTTTCCGACTTGCGCGCTGGGCTCCCCTCTTGAGAGGGGCACGGGGTGTGTTATCGGACTATTGTCTTACCATTTACATCGCCGGACACACCCCTCCTCCCCTCTCAAGAGGGGAATCGCACGTGGCCGGCGCTTTTCAATCAATTCGACTCTACTGCTATCGCATTGATCTCGCCCATCTCCAGGTGCAGCCGCCTGTCGACCAATCGATCCAGGGTGTACTCATCGTGCGAGATGCAAAGCACCGACGTGCCGTTCTTTTTTAATTCCAGGATGAGATCAATCACCACATCTTTGGTTTTAACATCCAGGGAGGCGGTAGGCTCGTCGATCAGCAAAAAGCGCGGTTCGGCAATGATGGCACGGGCAACGTTGATGCGCTGCTGCTCGCCGCCGCTGAAAGTTACCGGGAAAGCATCCCAAAGTTCAACAGGCAGCCCAAGCGCATCCAGCATGGTTTTTGCTTTTTCGCGTGCTTTCTCCTTGTCTTTTTCTATCCTGAACAAATTTTCGCAAACCACGTCGACTGCCGATACACGCGGGATCACACTTAAAAACTGGGAGCAATAAGTGATCTCGGATTTCCTCAAATCGATAACCTGGTGATCATCGGCTTGTACCATATCAACCGGGCCGGAACGCGAAGTATAGATGATCTCGCCCGATGAGGCCAGGTAGGTACGGTAAATACATTTCATCAGGCTGGATTTACCGGAACCCGATTTACCCGTAAGGCCTATGATCTCGCCTTCCTTCATTGTAAAATTGATCTGCTTAAGCGCCTCGATCCTTTTTCCGTTCAGGATGTGCAGGTTAAAAATCTTACTCAGATCATTTACTTCTAATATGTTCATAGGTCTTTTTTATAATAGTGAGCTGACTAATAATTGTGAATACTCATGCTGCGGGTCCTGCAGTATCTGATCGGTGAGGCCGCTTTCCACGATGCGGCCGTTCTTCATCACGATGGTACGGTCGGTTAACATGCGGATGACCGATAGGTCGTGCGATACGACGATCATGGCGATGCCAAGGATATTCTGCAGTTCGCGGATCAGGTCGAGCACCTTCGCTTGCACAGAGACGTCAAGGCCGGTGGTTACTTCGTCCAAAAACAATAATGGCGGGTTATTGGCGATAGCTTTTGATATCTGCACCCTTTGCTGCATACCGCCGCTAAACGTTCCCGGCCGGTCGTCCATACGCTGAACAGGCACTTCGGTCTTTTCCAACAGTTCATATGCCCTGCCGCGAATATTGCCCACGTGCATATTGCCGGCCATGATTAGCTTTTCGGCAATATTGCCTCCGGAAGAAAAACCAAAATTCAAACCGTCGCGCGGGTTTTGGTACACCATCCCCATCAGGTTATTGCGGATATAGCGTTTCCGTTGGTTCGATTCGTTTAAAATATTGATGCTGCCATCGTGATACGGTTTAAGCCAGGCAGCGCCTCCTGTTTTTTCCAGGTCGAAATAAAGCATTTTTACCACGGTGCTTTTGCCCGAGCCGCTTTCGCCGACTATGCCCAGCACTTCGCCGGGATAAAGGTCGAAATTGATATTGGCGCAGGCCACAATGCTGTCCGTTTCGGGGCATTGGTTGCTGTTAAACTCCGGGCCGGTCAGTGCCAGCGTATTTTCACCCGGATCGCCGTATATTTTTGTCAGGTTGCGCACGCGCAACAACCAGTTATCCTCTCTCCAGGTCATATTCTTCCAGTTGATCGATGTATTTATTAGTATATTGATGTGTTTCCTGTTTTTCGGCCTTTTTATCCAGGAAATTACTGTCGCTGATCACATATTTGCGCGAGCCGTCATCGGCATACAATTCGTCCAAAAACGCTTTTTTAACCCCGGTTTTGTAGCAGGATGAATCGGCAAAATCTTCTATTTCAAAGTTTACGTCTTCAAATTCAAGCGGTTCAACATCGGTATAGGGTGGTACGGCATATAATCGTTTTTCGCGGCCGGCCCCGAACAGGAACAACGTCTTTGCCTGGTTCAGATTAGGTGTGTCCCATCTTGGTATTGGCGACGGCGACATGATATACCGCCCATTTACCATTACCGGGTAACCGGCACCCTGCATAATCGCCCCGTAACGCACGTACGATTCATAAAGCGATACCCACATCTTGGAGTAATCGGCTTCGGCGTGCATCTGCAGCGTTTTATTTTCATATCGCTCCACCATGCGCAGCGGCTCGGGCAGTGGTACCTGGAAAACGATGATCTGATTTTCGTTCAACTCCTCCTCGGTAATACGGTGGCGGGTTTGAACAAGGGTAGCTTTTGCGGTATCGAAGGTAGTTTCGCAACCCGTCATAAAATTGACAAACTCGCGCAGGTTGCAGGCATTTACGCTGGCATCGCTGCCCTGATCGATGATCTTAAACACATCGTGTCGGCCTATCACCGCCAGTGTGATATGCAGCCCGCCGGTTCCCCAGCCGCGTGAAATCGGCATTTCGGGTGAAGAATAGGGCACCTGGTGACCAGGTATGGCCACGGCCTTTAACAACTTGCGGCGAATCTCCTTTTTAGTCGATTCGTCGATAAAGGCAAAATTGTATTTGTTGGAATATTTTAGATTTTCGACCATAATAATTTCTTTATACCGATTGTATCTGTTTGTAAGCTTCGGCCTCAAGATTGGCTTGTTTGTTGCGCTGAATTGATGCGCGGGTATTACTCAACGCCGACTGGAAAGTGACATAGTGCGGCAGTTTAAGGTGATTGGTAAAGCCCATGGCCTCCACGCCTTCGGTATGATATAGCACAAACTCCTGGTCGTTGGCAGGCGCGCCCAGCTCGGGCCGGCGCATGGCGCTGTCGAGTGTGCTCATGCAGATCACCTTGGTTTCGTTATGCCCGAAGCATAAACCGTAGCCAATGCTGAAGTAAGGCGGTGTGTTTTTCTTTCCTGGCCGGCTGCCGGTGATCATCTCGCACTCGGTCACTTCTATTTTGCCGATATACCTTTTCCGTCCGCTGGCGTCTTTTACCTTTACGGGGATCGTCCCGTAACGCAGTTCGCCAACAGTGGGGTGCACGCTGCCAAAGCCGCGCTGGCTGCTGTATCCCAGGGCCATCAAACCGCCGGTTTCGGCGCGGGCCATCATTTGCAACCTTGCCGAACGGGGCGCCGGGAATTTGATCGCCTCGCGGGTAATATCCGTAAGCGTCCGGTCCTCACTGGTATCGGCTGGCTTCAGCAAGCCTTCATTTTTCAGCAGGTCGATCACTTTGCCGAAGGTGTTAACACCCTGCAATTTTTCCATGTCAATCTTAGCATCGAATTCCTCGAGGAATGAATTTATGTCGGCTGTTTGTTCGGTCGCTTTTGCGGTATCGAGCGTACGCTGCGTATAGTCGCGTGTCGGCCCGAGAATTTGCCCACCCGGGATTTCGCGGAAGGAAGAAGATATTTTCCGCCGCACAAACATTTCGCGGGTATTGATGATATCCGAATAATAGTTGCGCTGCAGCGTGGTGCGGAAAGCGCGCAAAATAAACGCCGCCTCAAATACATCGCCCTCGGCCTGCTTCAATGCTATGGCCGCGTATTCGGGTGCATAAATGCCGCCTTCGCCCATTACTTTATCAATGGCGAGCCGCATCTGGCTGCGCACTTGTGCAATGTCAATCGGTGTGGTATTGCCCCTCACCCGGTAAAACTCAGCCAGCTCACTGGCGTTGTGTATGGCTTCGGTGCCGCCTTTTACTGCTACATATCCCATGGCTAATTATTTTAAAGGTTAATGTGTTCAGGTTGTGAATAACTGAATTTATTGCTGCGTGGAATGCCAATAACATTGTTATAGCCGTCAGTAATAATCATATCTAAGCCCAACGGATATTCCGAATTTTGCTCCTTTACAAAATCCAGCAAGTCCGCACTTATTCCGCTTACAAACACGGTAGCTTCCCCGTTGACACCCGGACCGCTTAAATTAATTTGAACAGAATTGCCATGAGGCCCCTCGCTGATCAGTTCACAGTCTATAATAAACGTAGCGCTGTCCTCCGGATAGGTGGGTATGCCGGTGCGGGCCGCTGAAAGCGATTCGTCGAAATATCCTTCGGGGATAAAAACATAATCAGTGGTCGAAATTTCGGCCTGTTGCGCCGCGGTATTGATCAGCAGGTAATCAGCTATTTGCTCAGCGTTTTCACCACAGATAAAATACGTGGCATCCGGGTTAAGCAAAGCGAAGCCGGTTAAGGCTGCACCGCGGGTTAAGCCTTCAGGCGGAAATATTTCAACAGCGGGGAAGGTGTTGATCTTACCCGGCCGCGATATGCTGTCGAGCAATAATCTAAAATGCTCCTGGGCATCAAATACAATATCGTAGTTCAGTTCGGTTTGCATATTTATTCCTGCTCCATCAGTTTAAAGTCTACCTTAGTGCGCAATACCTGGTTATACTCAACCTGTAAAGCTTCATTCAGGCGCACGGCCTGTTCATTTAAAAATGTTTCAACGTTTGCCAGGTCGGCGCCGGGCAATTGGGTCAATGCATCCATAAATGCGATGCAATAAGCGCGCACCGGCTCGTCGCCCAGGCAAATGCCATACCCCCGCTGGCCTTCAACCAACACCTCGCATTCAGTCGTCAGCGCTTCGCCCAAATAAAATTCCTGGTACTCTACCGAGTCTTCGGCTTGTATCATCGTCATGCATACGGAGGGGGCCTTAACTACCTTCGCCTCAAACTTTTCTTCCAGCGAGGCTACAAACCGCTCAAGCGGTTCCAGCTCACATTCACATAATATATAATCCTGGTTTTCCATTTATCCCGGTTGGTTTTGCCAAAAGTAGGCCGCAATTATTTGCGAATAATTAGTGAAAAAATATGTTTTTGTTAGGGTATGATTAGTCCGAATAAAGTCGGGAAGTTCGAAGGAAGCTTCGGCTGTTGTTTCTGCTGAAACATCCTGGGTGATATAAAAAAACAATTTAATTTTTAACCACAGAGGCCGCTAAGGAGTAGGGAAATCGCTTTTAAAATGTTTTTGGCTGCTAAATTGTAGATAAGTGGCCTTACCCTCTTTCCCGCTTGCGGGAGAGAGGGTCGAGCATCCGCCTTTAGGCGGAGCACTCGGGGTGAGTCAACCCGGCGGACATTACCGTCAATGCATTTGCGCAAATGTCCGCCGGGTTGACTCACCCGAACATCGCTTCGCTCGTTCACCCTCTCTTTTGCAAGCAAAAAAGAGGGTAGCTGCAATTGTTTTTCATGTTTCGAACGCGCTTAGTTTCAAACCCATCCCTATGTGGTAATTTAGTTTGCCATTTTTTAAAAGCGATTTCCCTGCGCTAAGGAGGCGCAGAGAACACAGAGAAAAAAAATAAATTAACAAACTATTAAAGCTTTGTGGCCTCTGTGTCTTCCCCTTTGTGTTCTTTGTGGTAAAATCCTTCACGGTTTAGTTATATAGAAGTGTGATTCGCTGTCTACCTCACCACCTGCATCATCATTTCAGCCTCGCTAAATCTATACCCGACTGATCTTACGGTTTCAACCGCTTCCTTATATTCGCCCAGTTTTTTTCGCAGCCCGGCCACCTGTACATCAATGGATCGTTCCGTGGCAAAATATTGGGCCCCGTTTATTTTTTCGATGATCTGGTTGCGCGAAAACACCTTGCCCGGCTGGTTGGCCAATAATTCCAGCAGCTTGAATTCGCCGATGGTTAATTCCAGCAATTCATCGTTCAGAAATACTTTATAGCTCACCCGGTTCATCTTTAGCGGCCCGCATTCTATCATCTCGCGCATTTCCTTTTTCACCCTGCCTGTTTCTTCACCCGATTTTCGTTTCAATATCTTTTTCACGCGGCTCAGCAGCTCCCTTATCCGGATAGGCTTTGACAAATAATCCTCGGCCCCAACCTCCAATGCGGTCACGGCGTCTATCTCGTCATTTTTCCCGGTAAGCATGATCAGGGGAATATCCTGCGTAGATTGGCTCATCTTTAAATTTTTGCAAAGTTCAAGGCCGTCCATTTCGGGGAGCATCCAATCCGTTATCACCAAATCGGTGTTATCGCCATTGATGTACTTGAGCGCATCAACCGCGTTAAAAAAAATCTTCACCTCATACCCGTCGTTTACCAGGTGGTGTTTTAGTATCTCCAATATGTCATAGTGATCGTCGATGACAACCAGTCGGTTCTTTTTCATAACTAATGCAGATTTGTACCACGATATTAGCAAACTGATTTGAAGTGAATTTTAGCCAAATGTTAATTGCTAATGATAAAATGAGGTTTTGAGGTTAACTTAAGTTTAAATTAACCCAATACTTGCCAAACACTAATAATCCGCTAATAATTTGGCAAAACCATGTTTAGTATTTATAAACTTTTTTGTCTGGACAAATAGTTACACTTAATGAAAAGCTAACCGCCAGCTAACGAAAATTGAATGATGATTCCGCAATTTCGGGCAGCTGAAATTAATGGAACAAATACGCATCATCACGATAAATACCTGGAAATGCGACGGCAATTACGACAAGCGGCTGACGCTGATGGCGGAGCAATTAAAAGCACTGTCGCCAGGGATCATCGCCTGCCAGGAATGCTTTGCAAGCGATGAAGCCAACGCCGATACGCTTAAGTTTTTATCGGGGGCCTTAAATATGAATGCATGCTTTCTACCTGCCCGATTTCGAAAGCGAATATTTAAAGATAACTGGGTGCAAAGCTTTTCAGGCCTGGGGATATTATCGGCCTTTCCTTTGACAGCACTTGAAGATTATACACTGCCGGAAGTGCCCGGCGACGAACCGCGCAAATTGCAGCTTGCCGAAATTGTACTGCCCGGCGGCGACAGGCTGCTCATTGCAAATACCCACCTGACCCATTTAAGAAATACCGGGCTGAGAGCAGCGCAGGCCGGTTTTGTTGCCGAGAAGGTCTCGGCGTTTGAAGCATATAAATACAGGGTTGTTTGCGGTGATTTTAACGCAGCGCCAGGTTCCGTCGAACTCGAAACCCTCGTGTCCGGGACCCAAGCTATCGATTGTTATGCTGCCGGTGGAGGCGCGGAGCCACGTTATAGCCTGGCTGAAGCCTACGACAGAGGTATGTTAATCTGTGTCGATCATATTTTCGCGCTCCCACATCCAGGCGCCAATACTTACCCGGATTTTGTAAATTCAGCAATTGTTTTGAATTCAAGGGATCACGAAAAAGGGATATATCCCAGTGATCACTTCGGAATCAGTACGACATTAGTAATCGATTAGTCTGAAATAACTGTTAAAAAATTAAATTAAACCACAGAGATCGCTATGAAGGCGCAAAAACCACAGAGAAAAAATGGCAACTATTAAAGCTTTGTGGCCTTTCCGCCTCCCCTTTGTATTCTTTGTGGTAAAATTCTGCACAGTTTAGTTATTTAAAAGATATGCAGCAAAAGCCACCCCATGTTTTAGCCATCGGCAGTTTTGCAGTACACGGCACGGCCAGTTTAAAAACTTTTATAACCATCCTGGGCGAAAAGGTTTTACCTGTTCCCAGCCTGCTGCTGAATGGGTTGACCAATATGTCGCTGGTAAAAAAGTTTGAGCCCCCGTTCAGGGACCTGCTGCAAAGCACGCTTGAGCTGGCTGTCAGCCGCGAGTTGGATCTTATCTTGTACATCGGTTATTTGGGCAAAGCTGAACAGGCGGATATCATTGTTGAAATGATCAGTACTTATCGCGGCAGCATAAAAACCATCATTACCGATCCCGTTTGCGGCGACCATGGCAGGACCTATGTTCCGCAGGAGGTTATTGATCGTTGGCCGGAGATCATAAGCTATTCGGACATAGTTTTCCCTAATGTCACAGAGCTGAAATTGCTTACCGGCAACAACTTAGATTCGCCGAATGCTGTTTCAGATTATGCGGGGCAATTCAAGAAGCTTTATCCGTCGTCCAAATTGGTGATCACAAGCATTGTGGAAGGGGGCAATACCGGTATTCAATCTTTTTCGGACGAGGCGTTTCAATACACACTCCGATGGTTGCCGAAGAATTATGGCGGTTCCGGCGATGCTTTCGTCGCACTTTTTATCTTAAATCATTTTTACAGACTTCGGCCATTTAACGAGGCTTTAAAAGTCGCCGCAGACCAAACCTACGCGATGATTAAAAATTCAATTGAAAAAGGGTCGGATGACCTGGTATTGGAAATAAACGAATAACTATGAGCAAATTATTTTACGTCATCGGCGCTTCGGGCGCGGGAAAAGACACCCTGATGAATTATGCCCGTGTAAAAATTAATGGTCAAATGCCGGTGGTTTTTGCGCACCGGTACATTACCCGCGAGCCAGGCAACAGCAATGAAAACCATGTATATTTGAGTCCCGAAGAGTTTAAATTAAGGGCCGGAACCGGTTGTTTTGCGCTTTACTGGGAAAGTCACGACAAATATTACGGCATCGGTACCGAGATAGACGGCTGGCTGGACAAAGGTTTCAACGTGGTGGTTAACGGATCGCGGCAATACCTGCCCACGGCTCAACAATTATATCCTGAAATTTCCGTAATACTTATAGAAGCCAGCCCGGAGGTGATCAGCCGGCGGCTGGCAGGCCGGGGCCGCGAGGACGCTGATGAAATAGCGAAAAGGATAAAACGCAGCGAAGAAATAAATTGCGATCTTGCCGACTGCATTCACCTGCAAAACGACGGCAGCGTTGAAAGCGCCGGCGACGAACTGGTAAATATTATTACGCAAAGCAAACTGGAAATTATCATTTCTAAATGACAGCAAAAACCGTAGCGAAGGGATTAATACTCGTCCTGGCTGGCCTGAGCGCCTGCCATGGCCCAATTGGGCAAAATGCCAATAACAGCGCCGCAATAAATATGCACAGCGCATACGACGACAGCACATTAACCAACAAGGAACTCCCGGTGATGATGCCCTATAACCGGCTGATCGGCCCGGCCGGAAAGGTGATCCGCTTTGGCGACGCCCGACTTGAAAACCACAGCCTGGATGCGAAGCTCATACCGCAAACATCCGTTTTGGTGGTTGAAGATCGTTATGGCATCACGCTTATCGATACCACTGAAAACAAAGTTATAACCCAATGGGGCTATGGCGCCGATCAGCGCTACGCCGGCCTGACGAGCACCTACTCGGGGATAAAAGTTTGGCGGATAGATAATGAGACCAATATCTTCTGGAGTGCGGCCGATGCGGGACATCGCTCCTATGTGATGCAGGCTGTTTGGGATGGGAAAAAGATCACTATAAAAAACGGTTTCAGCTTTAAGCCGGCAGCGCCATCGCCGCTGGCCCTGCCAAATGAGTTGCTCATTAGAACCGAAAATTATAAAAACTACCTGTACGTTGTTTTAAACGGTAATAACCAACTGGTAAAGATAGACCTGGCAACGCAACAAACTGTTTGGACGAAACCAACGGGGGTGGCGCCCTACGGCATCGCGCAGGCTGGCCAAAAGCTTTTTGTAACCAACTGGGGCGGGCCGGCGCCTGGTGCGGATACCACCAGCAGGGAAACCGCTGGCGTTCCTTACGGTAAAACTTATATCGACCCTAAAACCGGGGCGACGTCAACCGGAACCGTACAGGTATTTGACCCGAATACCGGCGACCTGGTAAAAGAAATCTCCGTCGGCCTGCACCCCAACGTGATCGTCACCAGTAAAGATGAACGCTTTTTGTATGTCGCCAATGCCAACAGCGATAATGTATCAGTGATCGATGTGCCGGGCATGCAGGTGGTGGAGACGATACCAGTTCGGCTGATGCAGGATAAAAAGGGTTATATCGGCGATTCGCCAAATGCTTTAGCAATTGACGACACGGGAACAACTTTGTATGTCGCCGACGGCCTTGATAACGCGGTTGCGGTGGTAAAGCTCGGTTCAGGTTCATCTCCAAATGGCAAAGGGCACAGTGCAATTGAAGGCTTTATCCCAACGGAGGCCTACCCGGGTGGGCTGCTTTTGGATGGCAATACCTTGTTTGTGACCAACCTGGAGGGTGAAGGCGCACACATTAGCTCGAACGAATTCAAAACGACGGAAGTGCCTGCCGGTGTAACCGCCTATAATTCACATCACCAAAAGGCCACGTTATCTATTATATCCGTGCCTGATAAACAGGTTTTAAAGCAATACACGGAAAAGGTAAAAGATCTGAACCTCACCTTCCGCGAGGAAATTGCCCAATCCTTGCCCCGAAAGGACATCGCGCCAAAACCGGTTCCCGAGCGGATTGGCGAGCCATCCGTGTTTCAGCATGTGCTGTATATCATTAAGGAAAACCGCACCTACGACCAGGTTTTGGGCGATATGCCGCAGGGCAAAGGCGCTCCTCAATTATGCGTTTACGGCGACAGCATCACGCCCAACCAACACCAATTAGCAAAGGACTTTTTGCTATTAGACAACTACTACGCTTCGGGGAAATGCTCGGCCGAAGGCCACCAATGGACTGATGCGGCTATGGTAACCGACTATGTGGAGAAAAACGTTCGCTCCTGGTTCCGCAGTTACCCGCATGTGCAGGAAGACGCCCTGGTTTATGATGCAAACGGCTTTATCTGGAACGATGCCGCCGACCATGGCAAAACCGTAAGGATATACGGCGAGGCATGCGCCCCGCACTACGACACCAAGCTTGACTGGACAACAATTTATAACAACTACAATGCGGGCATCCCGTTCACCTTTTACAATACCAGCACCATATCCAGGGTCCGGCCGATGCTTTGCCCGACCTACCCGGGATCGGATGAGTTGAAGATAACCGACCAGATCAGGGCTTCGGCTTTTATTAAGGAGTTGAAAGGTTATGAGAATAAACCGGGCGACGGATTGCCTAACCTGATGGTAATGGCGCTTTCTGATGACCATACCGAAGGCACACGCCCCGGCCTGCCCAAACCCGAAGCAATGGTGGCCGATAATGACCTGGCGCTCGGCCGCATCATCGAGGCACTGAGCAAAAGCCGTTTCTGGAAAAATACGGTGATCTTTGTTACCGAGGATGACTCGCAAGCTGGCTGGGACCATATCTCCGCATACCGCACCACAGGTTTCGTTGTTAGCCCTTATAGCCGTCTACAAAAAACAGTGTCCACCAACTATAACCAAACTTGCATCGTCCGCACTATTGAGCAGATTCTCGGTATCCCGCCGATGAACATCATCGACGCCACCGCGCTGCCCATGTTCGATTGCTTTAGTAATAAACCATCTGATTTTACTTACCAGGTGGCGCCAAATCGCATTAAGATCAACCAGATCAACCCAAAACTGGCTGGTTTAAAGGGTCAGGCGCTTTACTACGCGAAAGCCTCATTGTTGCCCGTTTTTGACCATGTTGACGGTGGCCGCGATGACCTGATGAACCACATTTTATGGTATGCAGCTAAAGGAAAGAAGGTTTACCCGCAAAAACTGGCAGGGAAAGATGATGATTGAGGGCGGTTGATAAACACCCGGGTGGAGACGCGATGCATCGCGTCTCGCCGGTCACCCTAATGTCGTGTTAACACGTTTTTATCGCATAATTATAAAAGGGATTTCAATTTGACCTTTGTTTGCAGATGACAGTAATATTTGATTACGGGTCAGTACCCGGTAACGCGCGTCCATAATCACACAAAAGGGTTAACACAACTTAACATATTTCAATGTTAATCTTATTATAAGTTATTGATAATCAAATGATTATATTAAAACTCAGTCAAAGTGCCTTAACATCTTTTTTATGCGTTTACTGACATGAATTTGTCAGCAAATTAAATAACATTACGCAGGCCCGGCAATCTTTGTCAACGTCAAAAACTCATTTTTTATCCGGTTAGCTACAAGCTTAAATCCGCTGTAAAGGCTAAGCGTCATTTCAATGGTGAGATGATACTAGCCCGCCGCGTTCCGCATCCTGATAATTGAAAAATTCAAGGTTGATTTGCTCACCGCCTCCGCAATTTTTATGAGCGATGGGGTAAACCTCAATTCAACATTGCGGCTAAGCAATTCAGCCATAATGTCGGATATTGTCCGAATATCGTTAGGAATTACGGGCTGATATGATATTTGATATCCTGCACATTCATCAAGCAAAGTAAAGTCGTTGCCGGGCAGTTCATAGCAATAAAGCATAGTGTTTTTTATCCGTTCGTACCAGCCAGATTCTACGATTACCACAAAATCTGCTTTGCTTTCGCCAAAAAATTTTTCTTTATCGGCTGTTGTTGTGCCGGCCGTTTGATAATAGGTAACCCTTGGGCAATCGCGCGGCAGCAGGTAGTTATGCAGCAAACGGTCCTCTATGGCAAAAACGACGTCGCCCGTAATTTCAACAAAAAATGAGGGCGAAGGCCGGGGCTCAAATACGGCGATGCCCGGTTCTTCACTCACATGAAAAAGCCTTTCAGAGTTTTTTGACGAATCCTGATGATTTGACGGCATAACCCATTTTTTGATAAAATGCATGCGCGGCGTCCCGTTCGGCCCGGTTGCCGCTGCTGATCACAACCGTGTGCAAGCCCTGCTCCCTTGCCCATTCTTCGGAAGCATCGATCAGTATTTTACCGATGCCCAGCTTCCGGCTGCTTTGCTTTACGACAAAGGCCAGGATGCGCATATAATTGCCATTCATTTCGTAAAATATATTTTTGGAGAGACCAGCCATTCCTACTATTTCATCATCCAGCACAGCCACTATCGTGCGATAATCCGGGTGGGCGGAAATATTTTCAAACCGGACCCTAAATTCTTCGATTGTCGCCGGATAACCCAAATCCGTCATTAACGAAGTCAGTTCTTCCACATCCTGCGGCTTTGCATCCCTTATAATTACCTGTTCAGCTATCATTTTTGCAGGATGATAAATAAATAATCGCCGGTGCTGTTATCATATTTTGATCTGATACCATCGAACCTGTTAAACGCCATGTCCAGCCGCAGTTGTTCCAGCCCCTCCTCCACTTCCAGAGCATTTGATAATGCTGAAAATGAAGAAATCCCCGCTCTTACCGCCTCGTCAAAGTAAAGCTCCGGCCGGCTTTTGCCGGCATATAAAAAATGATCGTGCAAATCGTCATGGATAAAATATCTTTCCGTACCGGCATAAAAAAAGCCAGCCGCTGTTGCCGCATCGTTCACTTTTCCAAAATCCGGCATTTGCCTCATGGAATCTTTCAGCATTTTCGGAAAATAATGGTTAAGCCAATAGCCCAGCATCTGCTCCGGCGTTGCGGTAAAAATAACCAGTTGCGCATTTTGCTTCAATACACGGTAAATTTCTGCAAAAGCCTTATGCAAATCGGTCCAGTGATGAATCGTAAGCGTGGCAATACCGCCGTCGAAGCTATCGTCATCAGCCGGGATATTTTCTGCGCTGCCATTTAGCCATCTTACTTTATCATTGCGGGATCTGGCCAAACTCAGCATATTTCCGGATGGTTCAACACCGCAAAAATTCAATTCTTTTTCGGCCAGGGCAATGGTATAATTACCGGTTCCGCAACCAATGTCAATGTAATTTCCGTCTTTTTTGGGCGACAACAGGTTATAAAGCCGTTCCGTTAAATACGGATCAGCCTGCCGGGTTGAATTATAGCCGGCGCCAATAACATCATATAACTTACTATCGTTCATTAAAACTAAATTGTCGTTTTCTGAAAATATTTCAGGCGGTTTCCGAACAGGAATGTATGAACTATTTCCGCGTCATTAAAATACGGCGCTAACTGACCGTCAAGCCATTGTTCTGCTTCATCACAAGTAAGCAAGTTTTGTTCAATCGATGAAATGATATTGCTTTGGGTTGTAAAATAGCTAATCAGTTGCCGTTTATTAAAATTGATCGCATTTTCAAACTCGTCCGGTACAGTAATCGAAAGGCCTTTGATTTTTAAATTCCCTGCCGACCAGTCGTAATTTTTATTCCGCGGCGGCGAGGGAAAGCGTTTTAAATAAACCTCGTTCACCCAATTTGTAAAACCATCATTCCCATCCATTTTCCCGGTGAAATAATTTTCATAAATAACCAGCCAGCCGTTTGTTTTCAGGATGCGCCCTGCCTCGGTTAAAAACGCGTCAATATCAAACCAGTGAATGGCCGAACTTACGGTCACCAAATCAAATTCTTCATCCTCAAAAGGCTGGTTGTCGGCAGCAGCAACCACATACCTTATCTTGTCCTTTTCACATGCACGGTCAAGCATTTCCCGCGACAAATCTGTGCCATACACCTCATCTGCAACACTTAAGAGCGCTTTAGTTGAAAGACCGGTTCCGCATGCCACATCCAATGCCAACGGCAATTTCTGTTCGATGCCTAAAAACGCTTTAACACGCCCGATGGTTCCGGCATGAAAATCCGGCCTCCCGGTTGCGTATCTTTCCGCTGCATCTTTTGATCCGAAAAAATTCATTATGGCTGCGATTAAATTTTCTGTCAAAAATAAAGAAAACCGGGCGCTGCAGCGCCCGGTCCAAGGTTAGGCGATATATTTTTATTCCAAAAACTTCTTTTTCAGCAACGCGATTTTTTCATCGTCAAGGCCTATCTGCGTCCGTAAATAAACATCAACGGAGCCGTAACGTTTGGTTATCGCGGTGAATGTGGCATCCAAATCTTCCTTTTTTACGCCCATCATTGTTTTTGCAACTTCAGGGTCGATATGCATGGCAGTCATCTGGCCCATCAATTGGGCATTTACATTCTTCCGGTAATAGTTGGATGCTAAATAATCGTTTACAATGGTTTGATAGGGAACACCGAGTGCATACAGTAATAAAGCCGACCCAATACCGGTGCGGTCTTTACCAGCCGAGCAATGGAAAACGAGGCTTTGACCGGCCGGCAAAGCCAGCAACTTGCCAAAAAATGGTTTGTAACGCAGCGCCAGCGAATCGATGTTACTGTAATAGGCTACCATTAACGAGTCGCCGGCGTTACCTTTTGCATGGGTAATGCTTTTCATCCAGTCGGTCATGCCATCGCTGCCCGCGGGCAACAGGATATAGTCCGTCCCGGGGTTCAGCCTGTCAGGCGCCTGGGCCGCCTCGCGATGACCGCGGAGGTCGACGTCATAACTGATATTCCGGCCTTTCAGCACCGCAAGGTCCGAATCGGTGAGCTTACTGATATCCGCGCTCCGGTATATCTCGCCCCATTTAACGTGGTGGCCATCGGCAGTTTCATATCCTCCAAGGTCGCGAAAGTTGGCCGCACCCTTTAAAATTACATGCCTTTGCGCACTGTCGGCAACCTGTGCCATTGAGGCTGACACTATTGCCATCAACGCAAAAAATATTATTGCTTTTTTCATATTGTTAAATCAAAAAAGCAGGGGGACCCGGCTAAAGTACCCCCTGCTCATGTGCGAAAATTTGTTTAATCCTATTTAGTAAGCCAGGTGTCTTTGGTCGGATCATCGGCGCCGCCAAATTGTGATTGCAACGCTGCTTTATAATTTGCGGTATTATACGCAGCCTCGTTTGATGGATATTCCCAACGGCGGGGTATCATGTTATTTACGGTGCCTATCCCTGCACCGCCCTGGTCCCATGCAGGCAAGCCATTAGGATTAGCCGTGCTGACCGACCTTCTCCAGTTGAAAAACGGCTCCCAGCCGCTATTGGCAAACATGGCTACATAGCGTTGTGTAAATATTTGCGCCAGGCCGGTAGCGTTATCGCCGGCGTAGGTTACGTTAGCCATAAACTGCGGGATATTTACCGAAGCGGTACCCCATGCAGCTCCCTGCGCCAGCAGCTTTGGATTGATGGTCGCATTAGTGGTCGAGACTGGAAAGCCGATGGTTAAAGTCTCGCCGTTAGTAAGGCCATAAACCTGCAGCGACGCGTTGATGCCATTAGTGTACCAGGTAGCGGAGCTTCCTGATGCCCAGCCGCGGTTGATGCCCTCAGCTATATTAAAGCAAAGCTCGGCATAACCAATAAAGGTAAATGGCTCAGCCAATGCACCCGATGTACTGGTATAATAACGGGTGTAGCTGGTGTATGAGTAGTTACCGTTGTTCGAGTTATTAAGTAGATCGGGTAATACAAGGTTATCGTTTGAACCTACGTATGCTGTAAAATCGCTTACACTTTTACCTTGAGCTACCGGCAGCGGCGCAGGCGTTGCCACAACATACAAACGCGGGTCCTGGTTTGGCGCGGTGGCATTTACGTAGGCTTCGCCCATATTGGCAAAATTATTATAAGGCTGGTCGCCGTATTCAAAAATCGGGTACGGGTTAAACGCCGGGTTAAACTGGTAAATTACGTTGTCCGAAATACCAGTCATAATCGGGTAAGTGGACGGATTGTTGATGATGGTAGCAAACGTTTGCGGAATTTGAAGATCCGCGTTATCGCTTGCCCTTTTGCTCAGGCTAATAAGTACGCGGACGGTGTAGGTATTAATCACTTTTTGCCATTGCAGGTAAGTAAGCCCGAAAATGTCGCCGGCATCAAGTTTGGCATTGGGGCTGGTGGCTACCAGCGGCGCAAGGATGCTGTTTGCATTATTCAGCAACGCAAGGCAGGCTTTATAAACGTCATGCTGTGTATCATACTTAGGCAAAATAATAGCAGGGTTACCAGCTTGCGAAAATGGGATATCGCCCACACGCTCTGTTAACCAAATACCAGCGTAGGCCTTAAAAAATTGTCCTAATGCAAAGTATTTGTTGGTTTGATTGCCCAGCTGCGCGGTCGACTGCGCCTCCAGCGCGATAGCGTATTTCAAAATGTCATAGCTATCTGTAGTACTGCCAAAGTTATAATTATTATTACCCCGGTAATACTGGTAATTTGATAGCACATACTGCCCTGCGGAAGTCGAAAAAGTAAAAGGATACTCATTTGAGCTGCTTCCGTAACCCGGGTTTCTGATCAGGGTTGCCGTAATATGGTTAAGCAGCAGCGTTGCCGGAACCGTGCCGGTTGAAGCCGCCACGTTGGGGTTATCGATAAGGTCTCCCTTCTGACAACCGGTTATCGATACCAGGCCTGTTATAAACAGTACCAATGGAATGAATGATTTTATTTTCATAATCTCTTATTTATCAATTAAAAAAATTAGAATGTTAGATTGATGTTGAGACCGTACCGGCGCGCAGTCGGGCTGGCCAGGTTTGCATTTCCGTTGTCGGTACCTGTAATTTGCAGCGTCGATGCATCATAACCCGAAGCATATTCATCCAGGTCGATATCCTTGCGGGAAGCGAAATACAGCAGGTTGCGGCCCACTAATGAGAAGGTAGCTTTTTTGATAAAGCTGCCCTGCAGCATATTTTGAGGCAGCGAGTAGCCGATGGTTGCCTCGCGCAGCTTGGCAAATGAGCGGCTAACCATATAATACTCGTCGAAGTTGGCGCCCAAACCGCTGGATACATAGCTTTGAACCAATACAGGGGTGGTATTTGGCGCAAATTGCAATTGACCAAGGTTGGTAATTTGGCCACCGGGACCATATTGCGGTGTTCCGCTCACGATAGTAACACCCGGGCCAACATAAGCCGGCGTGGCGGCCACTGTACCCTCTTTGGTGCTATTCCACTCAGCTAAACGTGCCGCGCCATAAGCGCCTGTAGCGGTTTCAACAGCAGTTCCGCCGTTCATGGAGTGGTAGTAGGTATAATCGTAAATCTTACCGCCTATCCTGCCGTCGAACTGGATGCTCAGGCTCCAGTTTTTATAGCGGAAATGGTTGCCGATGCCGAAAGAGAAATCAGGATCAGCGTAACCTAACAGGCCATAGTTGGCATTGTCCGGCTGGCTCGGCGCGCTCAAAGGCACGCCGCCGCTGTTTATGATGTTGCCGTTTTGGTCGCGCACAAATTTGGTACCATATTCCGCATCCAGCCTGTCGCCAATATTATAAACGTGGTTGTTAAGGTAAATGGAAGTTGCACCGTTATAAACCGATTTCAGGGTTTCGCGGTAGGTTGAATAGTTTGCATTCACATCCCAGTTCAAACCGTCTTTGCTCCGCAGCACCGCGCCCATCAGTTCCAATTCCACCCCATCCTTTTTGGTTGTTAAGCCATTAACAATCTGGTTGGTATTGGTTGTTGAAGGGGCAACGGGCAACGAAATGATGTTTGGACCGTTGGTAGTAGTAAAGTAAGTGGCGTTAAGGCCTAAGCGATTATTTAAAAATTTAAAATCGGCGCCATACTCGTATGATTGTACGTCGAATGGTTTGATATGCGCATTTGCGATGGTATTTGACAGGTTAACCGATGGTGTACCGCCGTAATAGGTTGCCGGCGCCGAGGGGTTTGAGTTCTGATAAGTAGGCCCGTTGTATGGTGTGTACAACTCCGTACCATAGCCCAGCAGGTTGCCAACAGGCTGCGAGTTCCAGCCGGTTCCAAGCGCGGTAGACTGTACAGCGTTATAAGATGAGCCAATGTATGGCGAAGTTAAACCGCCTTTAACGTCCGCAAACGATGCACGCAGCTTTAAGAATGAAATAAATTCCGGCAGCTTAACGTAATCGTTAACTACCGAGCTCAAAGCCACTGATGGGTAGAAGAACGTATTGTTTCCTGACGGCAGCGTCGACAGGTTGTCCACGCGTCCGGTGGTGCTAAGTGTGATATAGTTTTTGTACCCGAAGTCGACAGAATAGTAAGCGCTGTTAACCTGCATTTTCGAGTTAAAATTATAATCAAGGATCGGGTTGTTGGAGTTATCCAGATTATACACATTTGGAATAGAAAGGTCCTTAGTGGTAGCCCAGTCGGACAAATACCTGAACGAACGTTCATTTGCGCCGGCAAGTGCAGTTAGTTCAAAGCTTTTGCCCAGCTTCTTATTAAAGTTCAGTGTCAGGTCGGTATTGTTTTCGAGCAGGTTACGCTGGTCCTGGCGATAATCGCCGTACCACCCGAAATAGTACCAGGGCAGGTATTCGTTCAGGTTAGTTGATGAGGGCACATCTTCGGTATTCAGCTCGTTATAAGTGTCCAGCGCGCTGCGCAGTTTTAAACTCAGTTCGCTGTTGAATTTATAGGTAAATGCGAGGGACCCGTTGATCACCTGGTTGTCGCGGCCGCGGAGCCATTTTTCAGCTTGGAACCAGGGGTTGTTTTCGCGGCCGTACTCCTGTGCATATTGCACCAGGTTAGGAACACCCTGCGGGCCCTGGTAAATATTTTTCAGGGCATTGATAGGGTAATCGGACGAACCGTAAACAAAAAACTCGTAAGCGTAGCTGTTCGGGCCGTAGTTTACATCCGGAATATTGGGTGAATATTGCAAATTGAGGTTAAGGTCAGCATCCACACGCAATTTGGAGGTGATATCATAACCGGCCATCAATTTAAAGTTATCGATGTTCAGCTTCGTATTCGGAAAATCGCCCTGCTGAAAGGTATGGCCGTAGGATACGCGGATATCATAGTTTGAACCGCTTGCCGCTACCGAAAGCGAGTTGGTGCTGGTTATGCCGGTCTGTACAAACTGGTTAAAGTTGTCAGCGCCCCTGGCAAGCCACGGCGTAGGGGTACGCACGCCGGTTACCGTGTTATAAGGGCTGTCAAACTGGGTAGTTTCAAAAATGCCGTCAAAACGCGGGCCCCACTCGGGCAAACGCTGGGTATTATCGTACAACTGGTTACCGTAAGCATATTGGTAATTGGTACCGCGGCCATACTGAAACTGCGCCTGTGGCAGTACGATAAAGCCTTTTTCCATCTCGGTGGTGCTGTTGTAATCAACCTGCCAGCCTTTTTTGTCCTTGGTACCTTTTTTGGTGGTAATGATGATGGCGCCATTAATACCCCTGAAACCATAAAGAGCCGCAGCGTTGGGGCCTTTTAATATGGTGTAGGTCTCGATGTCGTCAGGGTTAAAATCGTAAGTGTCTGATTCAACCGGTTCGCCGTCAATAACGTAAAGCACATTTTGGCTGCCGCGCAAAACCACGGTTGGCGCACCGAAAAATTCGGAACTGGCGCCGATGCTCAAACCGGCAACTTTACCTTCCATCGATTGCAGCGGGTTTGCATCGCGGGCAGCGGTTAAATCGTCACCGTTGATCTGGGTTTGTGAATAACCCAGTTTCTGAAACTCCTTTTTAACGCCCAGCGCCGTAACCACAACCTCGTTGAGGGCATTGGTGGTTTCTTTCAGCTGCACCGACACGTAGTTGTCCGCGCCGATCACCACTTCCTGGGTATCGAAACCGATAATACGTATTACCAGGGTTTCACCTTTTTCGGCCGCAATGGTAAAGCGGCCTTCGATACCGGTGTTGGTACCGCGGGTGGTGCCCTTAACTGTAACACTCACGCCAGGCAGGGGCTGGCTATTGTTATCTAAAACAATCCCCCTGATCGTATTGTTCTGGGCAAACAGGTTGCCGCAAAAAATACATACGGCCGCTATCGTCAGAAGCAGCCGCGAGATTTTCATAAGTAAGTTTTGTTTCATGTGCGATTTTATTTATCGCCGCAAAACTATCCCGGAAATGTTACGCGAACATTTATCCGGTAACAACAAAAAGTTAACAAATACTA
>Ga0206949_1110_pt1 | contig 30940 bp, 23 predicted proteins | sample Alteio_BWOrgHeat_40_FD_153240 | JGI IMG/M metagenome (GOLD analysis project Ga0206949, IMG submission 153240) | Enriched cells from forest soil in Barre Woods Harvard Forest LTER site, Petersham, Massachusetts, United States -... | ecosystem: Environmental > Terrestrial > Soil > Temperate forest >...
TATACAATATAAACGTCCTGAGCCTGTACGCTGCAGGACGTTTTTTTCAAATCACCAATTGCCAAATAAATATTTATGGATACGCCAATAGATCATGAAACGGTAGCCGGATTGCTGCAAGACCTGGGGATGGACGCCGCACACTGGAGCACCAGCCTGAAGAGCCTGGCGGCAGCCAATAGCCGTTATCTAAAGGACCTGAAGCTGAATGTATCGTCTGCACTTGGAAGCACTAACCTGACGCGCAAGGAAGCCTATCTACTGGCACTGTCTGTAGCGGTGAACGAGCGCCATAGTGAATTGACAGAGGCATTTGAGCGCCTGGCAATGAAGGAGGGCGCTACTGCGGAGGAAGTGGGAGAAACCCATGCCTGTGCTTCGATAATGAGTATGAACAATGTTTTCTACCGTTTCAGGCATTATATGCATGATGTGGAGTACTATAATAAACAACCTGCCGGGTTGCGCATGAGTGTGCTGATGAACCCGGTGATGGGGAAGGGGTTATTTGAGCTGATGAGCCTTGTGGTGTCTGCTGTGAATGGTTGTGAACGCTGCGTAACATCGCACGAGCACTCTGTGAAAGAGCTGGGTGCTGAAGAGCCACGGATATATGACGCCATAAGACTGGGCGCTGTGATAAATGGATTGTGCGCGGCGATATAACGATCACGCTGATGGCAAAGTAATAGTGAAAGCGCTTCCTTTACCGGGGGCGCTTTCTACTTTTATTCTTCCCAGGTGGGCATCTACTATCGCCTTTACATAGCTGAGACCCAGGCCAAAGCCTTTTACATTATGCAGGTTGCCGGTATGTGCGCGGTAGAATTTTTCGAAAACTCTTGCCTGCGTTTCTTTATCCATACCTATCCCGTTGTCTTTGACCTTTATGGACAACATACCATTGCCATGCGCGAAAGTTTCCACATCAATATGCGGGGCATCGAGAGAGTATTTCATGGCATTGTCGAGGAGGTTAAAGATGATGTTGGAGAAGTGTACCTCATCGGCCTCTATCATAGGGTTGGTGGCATTGAGCTTGAGGGTAAGTGTGCCATTCTTTTCCTGTATCTGGAGGGCCAGGTTATCTGCGACTTTATTTATAGCCTGGTGTGCATCTATTTTCTGGAGGTTGAGCTTGATCTCTTCTTTTTCAAGACGCGCAGCCTGGAGTATTTTTTCCACCTGCTTGTTCATGCGCTTGTTCTCCTCCTTGATCATGCTGCTGTATATCTTTATTTTATCGGTGTCGTGTATGACCTTCTCGTTAGTGAGGGCATCGATGGCGAGGGAGATGGTGGCCAGTGGAGTCTTCAGCTCATGGGTCATGTTATTGATAAAGTCTGATTTGATCTCTGATATCTTTTTCTGGTTAAAGAGCGTGCGCACCGTGACAACAAATGCTGAGACGATAATGGTGGTGAAGATGACCGAGGCAACAATGATCCACCACATTTGCCGGAGCACCACATTCTTATCTTCGTGTATAGAAAGATAAAGGGTCTCCTGGTTCATAGACGTATTGTCTGTTGCCAGCCCTATAGGAAAGGCAGTCTGCAGGTCTTCTACATGAAAACCATCTGATATAAAAACGGGGTCTTTGTAGATGTTGAGGATACAAAATTCGAATGGCTGCTTGACGTTGTTCTCCCGCAGTACGCCATCTATGATGCCATGCAATTCATCTTTGGTAAACCATATCTGGGAGGTGAAGTTATTCTCCAGGAAATATTGCTGTGCTTTACGGGTAACGTATTGTGTGGTCTGCTTGGAGAGGAACTGGTGCTGTATGGCTTCCTTTGATTCTTTGAGGGAGTTGTCGACCTCGCGCAGAAATTCCTCGTGCTTCAGTTCTATGGCATTGTATATCCAGGACATCTGGATGAACAGAATGCCCACAACGGAAAGAGAAATGAGCACAACGATTAACGGAAAAACTTTCTTCATGCAAGAGCAAAAGTACTAATTGCTGTTAGTACCTGAACAACCGGCAATATACGGTTTAACGCTGATTTAACTAAGAAACGGCTCCCCCCGGCTTATTTTTCGAAAACAACGTTTTCGGGACTTGCGCCTTGCTTTGTTAAAAGCTCATTTATATCTGCGATCATTTTGTCAGGCCCGCAAACGTAAAAATGAGTATTGAAATCTTTGATTTCTTTCTTCAGGAAGTCTTCGTTGATATGGCCGTGCAAATATTCTTCGTTGTTCTCGTCTGAAAGGACATTTATAAAATCAGCCCCGAGCATAGCGGTCAACTCATCGTTGCAGATGATGTCGGCAGCGGTTTTGTTGGCAAAGAGCAATTTGTTGCCTGCCAGTGCATTGTCGGTGTGCAAGCGGCGCAGGATGGCGAGAAAAGGCGTGATACCTGCTCCACCTGCAATGAAGTAACCCGGACCTTTGTACTCTATAGCGCCCCATACATCCCTGATAATAAGGCTGTCGCCCACTATAAGCTGATGCAGCAGGTTGGTGACGCCGTTGTGGCTGGCATAGCGCTTGATGGTGAATTCTAGAAAAGACTCCTCACGCAGACAGGTGAAAGTAAAGGGATTTTTTTTGTCTTCCCAGCCGGGTTTGTTTACGGATACATCTGTAGCCTGTCCCGGAACGAAGGAATAGCCTGCGGGTTTTTCGAAGCGGAAGCTCTTTACATCGTGGGTCACGTCTTTTATCTCCAGGATTTTTACAATGTAGTCCATAGCTTAGTGTTTTATCTGCAAGTTAAATTCATTTCTTTTCACGGGGTCGAGAAACTGGCCGTGATAACTGGATGTGATGGTACTGCTTCCCACATCGCGCACGCCTCTTGAAGCCACGCAAAGATGCTCGGCCTCCATCATTACTGCTACATTTTCCGTGCCAAGAGCTTCTTTAAGGTATTCAGCTACCTGTACGGTGAGGCGTTCCTGTACCTGGGGGCGTTTGGCGAAATAATGGACGATCCTGTTCAACTTGGACAGGCCGATTACCTTGCCGCCCGATATGTAGCCAATATGCGCCTTGCCGATGATGGGCACAAAATGGTGCTCGCAGCAGGAATAGACGGGAATGTTCTTTTCAATAAGCATTTCGGAATAATTGTACTTATTGTCAAAGAGGGTGATTGACGGTTCATTTTCGGGCAGCAGGCCGCTAAAGGTCTCGTTTACATACATCTTAGCCACCCGCAAAGGAGTGTCTTTAAGGCTATCGTCGGTGAGATCGAGGCCAAGGATGAGCATTATGTCCCGGAACTTCTTTTCAATAAGCTTTATTTTTTCAGCGGGGGCTAATTCATCAGCATCGGGTATGAGGATATGATTATCTCCCAATAGCTTGTTGATGACAAGCCTGTCTTCGTTACTCTTTGATCTTGTCAGGTTCATGCGTTCGTTTTGTGTCTTAATTATCTTTGTCAGTGATGAGGGTAAGCTGCGCGAGAGTGAAGGCTCCTATGGCCATTACGAGGTCGCGTACGGCAACATCATAATAATGGCCGCCTGCTATCAGTACCAGGGCGATAGCGATAAGCCAGCACATGACCACATAGGCGCCAATGAGCGGCCTGACGAGCACAAGTATGCCTGCAATGATCTCTATAACGCCCACCACCCTCATAAAGGTCATTGCATCTAACGGCAGCATGGCCTTGATGCCCGGAGATAAATAGTCTGACCAATTGGTGAGCAAATTGGTAAATTTGTCTAAGCCGGCTACGATGGGCACTATGCCGAAAGTAAGCCTTAATGTTTGTTGTAATTGTTTGATCGTTGCCATAACTGAATTCTTTTAAGTAGGTTGTTGAGATTATTAGAGTAGATCATGCCGAAAAGGTTACAAAAATTATTTCCATGGAATTTTGTAACCTTTTTTCAAAAGGCTCATCTAAACTGTTACCATTCATGAATACAGTATTACAGGATCAACCAAAAGAAGCGCTTTCAGACGAAGAGATCATCAATAGAGTATTAAACGGTGAGCAGCGTTTGTATGAGGTTATTATGCGCAGGTACAATGCTTCACTGTACCGTGTGGGCATGTCTATAGTGAATAATGAGGCAGACGTGGAGGATATAATGCAGGTGACATATATAAAAGCCTACCAAAGCCTGCACAGCTTCGAAAGAAGGTCGAGCTTCAGCACCTGGATGACGAGGATACTGATCAATGAAAGCTTGCAGCATCTGAAAAAAAGTAAGCGAAAAATGAGCATGCAAATAAATAGTGAACCCGGGGAACATAACAAGGCGAGCGGCCATAACCCCTCCCAGGCACTGCTGAACAAAGAACTCAGTAAAGTGCTTGAAGACGCCCTGGTGCAACTGCCAGAGAAATACCGGCTTGTATTTGTGCTGCGTGAAATGGAGAACAGGAGTGTAGCAGAGACGGTGGATACACTGAATATAACCGAAGCGAATGTGAAGGTGAGGCTGAACAGGGCGAAGACCATGCTGCGCGATACGCTGGGCAACTATTACAAAAATGACGGCATCTATCACTTCCACCTCAGCCGGTGCGACCGGATCGTAAATCATGTGCTCCTGCAATTAGGTATATAATTCCTGCCGCCTGCTATAAATTCCGGCTTACAAATTACCTTTGTACCATGTTGCATAGCAAGCCGAGAGAAGATAATTACCTGCAAAAAGGACTGAGGAAGCAACTGGTGCAAAGCCTGCGCGAAAAAGGAATAAAAGATGAGCGTGTACTTGCGGCCATGGAGGCCATACCGCGACATTTTTTCCTTGACCCGGCCTTTGAACGGCAGGCATACGAAGACAGGGCATTTCCGATAACTGCGAAGCAGACCATATCTATGCCGTATACTGTAGCAAGCCAGACCCACCTGCTGGCGCTGAAAAAATATGATAAAGTACTGGAGATAGGAACGGGCAGCGGCTACCAGGCCTGCGTGATAGCGGAGATGGGCGTGAGCCTGTTCACTATAGAGCGGCAAAAGGAGCTGTATGACTATGTAGAAAAATTCTTTTTCCTGAAGAAGTACGCGAACATCAGGCGGTTCTTTGGGGATGGGTTTGAAGGGCTACCATCGTTTGCGCCGTTTGATAAGATACTCATTACCTGTGGCGCTCCATTCATACCACCCAAGCTGTTGGCGCAATTGAAGCCCGGCGGTATCATGGTGATACCTGTAGGTGAGGATGAAAAGCAAAAAATGCTGCGCATCACCAAGGATATGGAAGGGAATATAACTGAGGAGGAGATGGGTGATTTCTCATTTGTGCCTATGCTGCAGGGGAAGAACAATAAGAATAGCGGGCCATTGTAATAGCTGCCGCGAGACCTTCCCGAAAAGAATAAGGCTACCCATGTGAGTAGCCTTATTGTTCTTCATTATGAAATGAGATTACTTTTTAGTATCGTCATTGATCGCATTACCTTTTATGTAAATGGTGTAACGTTTTTCACCATTCGGTACAAAGGCATTGGAGCGGATATACACTTCTTTGTTAAACACTCCGTGCTGTTCTTCGGTCTTGAGGCTTAATTGTATGTAGCCTTTCTGGCCGGGCAATACCGGGTTGCGGCTCCAGTCGACATTAGTGCAGCCACATGAAGGTGTCACCTCAGAAACGATGATAGGCTCTGTGCCTACGTTTGTAAACTCAAATTTGTGAAAAGCGGTAGGCCCTCTTTTAATAGTGCCGAAATCGTAAGAATCACCACCTTCGAATTTGAACTGCGCACCGTGCGGCGGATTCTGTGCACTTGCCTGGAAGCAGAAGCTAACCAGCAAGCACAGGAAAGGAATCAAGAGTTTTTTCATAAATTTTGTTTTTTATCTAAGACCTCTGTTATTTTAAAATGGTTGGCATATAGCCAACCATTTTAGAGATACTTTATCGTTTTTTTATGATTACTTAGTAGGCGCCGGATTAGGCACTGGAGCAGGTTTAGTATCAGCTGGCTTTGGTGTTACGGTACCTGTAATGTGCAACCTCATTGGGTTCTGCTGTGCGTTAGAGTTGATGATCACATCTTTGTTGATCATACCCTGGCGGCCATTGGTAGTGTAAGCCACATGTATCTTAGCAGAATGCTTAGGCATGATAGGCTCGTGTGGCCATGTAGGCACTGTGCAACCGCATGAACCATGCGCGTCAGATATTACGATTGGGCTTTTACCCGTGTTCTTGAATTCGAAATCATATTCAGCCAACGGGCCTTCGGGAACTGTACCGAAGTCGTGTGTTTCTTCTTCGAACTTAAACTTACCTGCATTTTCATCAACAGGTGGAGTAGCAGGTGCAGCCAATGGCACGTTCTGCGGAGCTGGAGCAGCTTTGTCCTGAGCTTTTACGGCAACTGCGCTTATTGAAAGGCAGAGAAGTGTAATGAATACTTTTTTCATAATTGTTGCGTGGTTAAACTTGTTGGTTAAGATTAAAATTTAAGTGATCAATTGGTTTTTATCATTGAATTATTTTCAGGCACAGAACTCACAGGTGCTTTTTCCACATTGCCTTTGATAGTTAAGATCTTGGTACCTGCATTAGATACAACGGAAATTGTTTTTGTAAATGCCGTCGGTTTGCCCTTGGTATGATAAGCAACATTGATAGTACCTGTAGCTCCGGGTGCAACCGGTGCATTAGAGAAAGAAGGAACGGTGCAACCACATGAAGGCTGTGCTTTCTGAATGATTATTGGTTCCTTACCATTATTTTTAAAAGTGAATTCGCACAATGCATCAGGGCCTTCAGGAACAGTGCCAAAATCGTGAGTAGCATCGGTGAAAGCCATATCATCAGATTTGAGCGTAGTAGCAGGTGCAGTAGTTGCCGCAGGCATGGTGCTAACGGTTGTCGTCTGCTCAGCGTCCTTTTTATGCCTTCTACCCTGTGCCATTAACACACTTGCAGACAAAACCAATACAGCTAATGAAAGGAGTATTTTTTTCATTTTTATTAAAATTTACCTATTTGATAGATTGTATAACAAATTTAGTACCAAAAATCGGAAAACGAGTTTTTTTTATTGTTAAAACCTTACAAAAAGGTATACAATTGTAGTTTTGCATAATAGATGCATAAACTTTTAGTTATACAAACAGCTTTTACCGGAGACGTGGTGCTTGCCACCTCCGTCATAGAAAAGTTGCATACTTCTTTTCCGGGCAGCCAGATAGATTTTTTGCTGCGTAAGGGGAATGAAGGGCTGCTACAGGGGCATCCTTTTATCACTAACCTGTTGGTGTGGGATAAGAAAAAGAATAAGCAAAAAAACCTGCTACAAATGGCGATGCGTGTGCGCAAGGAAAAGTATACACATGTGATCAATATACACCGCTTCGCTACTTCGGGTTTGATTACATTTTTATCAGGAGCTAAGTACAAAGCTGGGTTTGATAAGAACCCGTTTTCGTTTTGCTATACAAAAAAAGTGGCCCACGTTATCTCTGAGCCATATAGCGCGAATCCGGTGCATGAAGTGGCGCGTAATCAGCTGCTGATAGCCGATATTGCGGGTAAGGACTGGGAGTTTCCGAAGCTATACCCGTCCAGCGCTGACAATGAATTTATCAGGCAATATCAAAATGGCCCATACGTCTGCGTGGCTCCGTCATCGGTATGGTTTACCAAGCAGTTCCCGGCGGAGCAGTGGGTGAGCCTTATTAACCAATTGCCGGCGCATTACCAGGTTCATATACTTGGCGCGCCCGGTGACAGCCAACTGGGTGACGAAATAGTGAATAAGACAGTACATGCGAAGGTGCAAAACCTGTGCGGTAAACTAGGTTATCTGCAATCGGCTGCGCTGATGAAGGGCGCGGAGATGAACTATGCCAATGACTCGGCGCCGCTGCATTTTGCATCGGCCATGGATGCACCGGTGACTGCGGTTTTCTGCTCTACGGTGCCTGCGTTCGGGTTCGGGCCACTGCGGGCAAATGCGCGGGTGGTGGAGATAGGTGAAAGGCTGTATTGCAGGCCATGCGGGCTGCACGGGCATAAGGCTTGTCCGGAAGGGCACTTCAGGTGCGCGAAGGAAATAACTAATGAACAACTGCTATGGTGGACTTCGAGAACGACATAAAAAATTGTATACAGGCTATGCAGCAGGGCGGCGTCATCCTCTATCCCACAGATACTGTGTGGGGACTGGGATGCGATGCCCTTAACGCGGCAGCCGTAGATAAAATATTTGACATCAAACACAGACCTAAAGAGAAGAGCGTTATCGTGCTGCTGGCAGAAGCGAGGGATGTGATCCAGTATATACCGGCGCCTCATCCTGACATTATAGCTATCATCGAAGGTTTTGAACGGCCTACTACGGTGATCTATGACAATGCGCTGGGATTCCCGGCAAATGTGGTGAATGCTGATGGCAGTATAGCTATCCGGGTGACGACGGACCCCTTCTGCAAGGCATTGATAAAAAGGTACCGGAAACCTATAGTTTCTACATCAGCCAACATTAGCGGGATGCCCACGGCGCCGATATATAAAGCGGTTGATGGTGCTATCACAGCCGCAACAGACTATGTGGTGGCCTACCGGCAGGATGATGAAACGGTGCGGCAGCCATCGAGGCTGGTGAGGATAGCTGATACAGGAGAGATAGAAGTGATCAGAGCATAAGGTGATCTGATCTTTTGAATTCATTTTTACATATTTATACCCCAAATCAACCAATATCATAGTTTTGCAGCCTATCATGGATATTGTTTGTTCTCAGCAGGAGCTCAGGTTATTTAAAAATATAGGGGATGCAGCAGCAAGGATGAATGTAAGCTGCTACCTCATAGGCGGTTTTGTGCGCGATAAAATACTGGGAAGGCCTACTAAAGATGTAGACATAGTATGCACGGGCGATGGCATAGCACTTGCCCAGGCTGTGGCAGCAGGACTTCCTCACAGGCCACAGGTAAATTTCTTTAAAAATTTCGGAACGGCGCAGTTTCGTTTTGAGGGTATAGACGTAGAGTTTGTAGGTGCACGTAAAGAATCGTACACGATGGATTCCCGTAAGCCACAGGTGGAACCGGGGACTATAGCAGACGACCAGCTACGCAGGGATTTTACGATCAATGCACTGGCTATCAGCCTGAATGAAGATGACTATGGTAAACTGGTAGATCCGTTTAACGGAGTGGGCGACCTTAACGACAAGATCATAAAAACGCCACTTGGGCCAGACATTACTTTCTCTGACGATCCATTGCGCATGATGCGCGCGGTGCGGTTTGCAGCGCAACTGGGCTTCAAAATAGAAGACAGTGTTTTTGAAGCAATAGGCCGAAATAAGGAGCGGTTGAAAATAGTATCGCAAGAGCGCATAACGGATGAGCTGAACAAAATAATGGCCACGAAAAAGCCATCTGTGGGCCTGGACCTCTTGTTCAGAAGCGGGTTACTGAAAGAGTTCTTCCCGCAGTTTGTGGAACTATCCGGCGTAGAGATAATTGAAGGGAAGGGGCATAAAGATAACTTCTACCATACGCTACAGGTGATAGATAATGCAGCAGCAAAAAGCGAAGATCTGTGGCTGCGCTGGGCGGCACTGCTGCACGATATAGCCAAGCCCGCCACCAAGCGATTTGAAGAAGGACACGGCTGGACATTTCACGGGCATGAAGTAGTAGGGGAGCGCATGGTGCCGCGTATCTTCAAACAACTGAAACTGCCGCAAAATGAAAAAATGAAGTATGTGGCGAAGCTGGTATTGCTGCATCTGCGCCCCATAAGCCTTACTAAGGAAGATATTACCGACTCAGCCATGCGCAGGTTGCTGTTTGACGCCGGTGAGGAAATAGACGACCTGATGATACTGTGTGAAAGCGACATCACCTCAAAAAACAGGGTAAAAGTGAAACGCTATCTTGAAAATTTTGAGATAGTAAAGGAGCGCCTGAAAGAAGTAGAGGAAAAAGATAAGATGCGTAACTGGCAGCCACCCATAAGCGGAGACCAGATCATGGAGCTTTTTAAGCTGACGCCTTCTCGTGAGGTGGGCATACTGAAGACGGCGGTAAGAGAGGCCATTCTTGATGGCGTTATTCCGAATAATTATGACGCAGCCTATGAGTTGCTGCTTGAAAAGGCGAAAGCACTCAACCTTATCCCGGCAAACCAGGTCAAATAAGGCATTAGACAGGTATTTGATAGAAAAACCGTTTTTTTTTACTTTATTCGCAGATAATTCAATCAGTTGACTACAGGAAAGATAATAGTTATTACTGCGCCATCGGGCTCAGGGAAAACGACATTAGTGAAGCGGTTGCTGGGAGCTTGCCCACATTTAGGGTTTTCAATATCAGCATGTACGCGCAATCCCAGGGTGGGAGAGGTGCACGCAAAAGACTATTATTTCTACGAAGAAGACCAGTTCAAAAAGCTGATTGATGAAGATGCATTTGTGGAGTGGGAGATGGTGTATACTGGTAAGTATTATGGTACGTTGAAGTCGGAGTTGCAGCGGCTGTGGGATGCAGGGAAGTCGCCGCTGGTAGATATAGATGTGCAGGGCGCACTGGCCATACGGGATAAATACCCGGATAACTGCATCACTATTTTTATAGAAGCGCCATCGCTGGAGGTGCTCCGGGAGCGGTTGAGATCGAGGGGAACGGAAACGGAACATAGCATTGAAGAACGGGTGACAAAAGCGGCACACGAACTAACTTTTGCTCCGAAATTTGATCGTATCATTATCAACGAAGACCTGGACAAAGCAACCGCGGAACTAAGACAGGTGGTGGAAGAGTTTACAGGTTGCTAGGTTGTTTTTTTACGAAGTATAAATCCTTATTTTTGGGAAGCACATCAGAACCATGGCCAAAAAGCAGAAGATAAAACCCTCGGAAGAAGTAAAGCAGGTGCAGGAGTCTGTGGCTGAACCTTCTGGAGTGCCTGTGCCAAAAAAGCCGTGGTCGATATATGACTTCAAAACTCAGGCCGTCATTCTTGGTGTGCTGGCACTTGTATTTTATTTCAACAGTTTTTTTAACGAATACGCGCACGACGACGGAATAGTGATCGTAAAGAATGAGTATGTGCAGGAAGGTTTTGCCGGGATCCCAAAGATACTGAGCCGCGATGCTTATGATAGTTATTACCGCCAGTTGAATACGGTCAACCAGTTATCCGGCGGACGTTACCGGCCTTTGTCTATTGTTACGTTTGCTATTGAACAGCAGTTCCTGGGCGCTACATCGGAGGACAAAATAGACAGCATACTGAAACAAAATATTTCTTACGGCATGCAGAGCGGGCAGGAGCATAAAATGATCAGTGACATGCATGTGCGGCATATATTCAACGTGCTGTGGTACATATTGTCCGTGATCGTGCTGCTGTATTTTCTCAGGTATATTGTATTTGCCAGTTCTCCTATTATGGCTTTTGTGGCTGCGCTAATTTTTACCATTCACCCTATACATACGGAGGTAGTAGCTAATGTGAAGAGCCGTGATGAGATCATGTCGCTGCTGTTTATGTGCCTGACGTTTATTTTCGCATTCAAGTACGAGGAAAATAAGAAAGACAAGCGCATGCTCATAGCCGGCATGGTTAGTTATTTTCTTGCTTTCCTCTCGAAAGAATATGCGATCACGCTTTTAGTTCTTTTGCCATTGGCACTGTATACTTTCAGAAAGTATACTATTCAGAAAAGCATTATGGCGTTCATTCCTTACGTGGCAGTAATAGGCATCTATGTGGCCATCAGGTTACAGATAGTAGGGCCGGCCGGTGAGAACGCTGATACCGAGGTGCTGAATAATCCTTATCTTTTTGCATCGCCGGTGGAGAAACTGGCGACAGAAATATCTACCTCGCTCAACTATCTGAAACTGCTGATATTTCCTCATCCGTTGTCAGCCGATTATTCCTACGCATCGATATCCTACAAAAGCTTTTCTGATATTTCGGTATGGCTGTCTATCATTGTGCATGCCGGGCTTGTGGCCGCAATGATCTATTTGTTTAACAAGCGCAGCGTGATCTGTTTTGCGATAGCATTTTATTTCCTGCACCTGCTGCTGATCTGCAATATCGTGTTTGATATTGGCGCTACTATGGGCGAGCGCCTTATCTATCATTCTTCTGTAGGGTTTGCTATTGCGGTTGCCTACTTCCTGGTGAAGGGCGCTGAAAAGATGACGCCTGTGGCCAGCGGCTATAAGGCGCTTGCGGCTGTGCTGACGGTTATCGTTGTACTGTGCGGCATTAAGACCATAGCGCGAAATGCAGCATGGAAAAATGACGGCACACTGTTTATGGCTGATCTGAATACGGTGCCAAACAGCGTACTGGTAAACGCCAATGTGGCGGCTCATTATATAACGATAGCTGATGACCAGACTGACCCCAAGCAAAAGGACGACTACTTGTTTAGTGCGATAGGATTGCTGAACCATGCCCTATCGCTGCATCCTAAATTTGTGGCGGCGTACCTGAACAGAGGTATAGCCTGGTACAAGCTGGATAGTATAGACAAAGCAAAGCCCAATTTTGATACTGTGAAAACCTTGTACCCATCTTATCCTACGCTGCCGGGTATGTACAAACTGCTGAGCGAGTACTATATGAAAAACGGCTGGACCAAGTATGGCAAGGCTGGAAGGTATGCAGAGGCGATAGGTGAATTTAAAAAGGGGATAGCCCTCGACTCCACCAATGCAGAACTATGGTATAATATAGGTGGCGCTTTATTCTCTGAAAAACAATATGCAGACGCTATTGATGCCTGGAAAATAGCACTGAAACTGCAACCTGATTACCGGCAAGCACAACGCGGCATGGAAGCTGCCACCTCGGCTATGAATGACCCCTCTGTGCCGGCAAGCAGTAAGGTGAGAACGAATTACTGATTGAATATCACTAAGTTGTCCTAAAACGAAAATTCCCCGCCTTGCTGTCCGACAGCCTCTATGGGGAGTTTTGTGTAGCTAACTACAACTATATACCTACAATTATTGTGCCAAAGTGTTTGGATCCTGTTCTTCTGTAGCTGGCGGCACATCTGTGCGCTCTCCTTCAGGGGTCCATTCTACAATGAAGTTGTTTCTGCCGGTACCTATAAGTATTGCCAGGAATTTCTGCTGTATCAGTTCCAGCATAGCCAGGAAGGTGAAAATAGCATGTATCCTGTTCTGGCAGCTTGCAAAAAGCATCTCGAAGGGAATACGTTTCTTTTCCTGCAAATGGTCAATGAGGAAAGTACGCTGGCCTTCCAGGCTGTAATTATATTTCACTACCACGTGTTGTGGCTTGTTCATCCGCTCGTTGAACTTTTTGATCACCTTCTCGTACGCCTGCAGGAGCTTGTACATGGTAACCGTCTGTATCTCGGTACCTTCTGCGTAGGCATCGCCGAGGCTGTCCATCTCCATGCGTATGTTACCGCGTTTCTGCTGCATGAGGCGGTCGGCCTCCATGACCATCATCACTTCAGAAGCTTCTTTGAAGCGTTTGTACTCCAGTATTTTGTCTACCAGTTCCTGGCGGGGGTCTATCTCCTTGCCCGAAGCATCTAATTCTTTACGTGGCAGCAACATGCGCGCCTTAATGCGCATGAGCGTGGAAACAAATAGGATGAATTCACTGGCAAGCTCTATGTTTAGTATTTCCAGTGAATGTATGTAACTCAGGAACTCGTTAGTGATCTTGGCAATAGGGATATTGTAAATGTCCAGTTCATCCCGCTCTATGAAGAAAAGCAGGAGATCGAACGGGCCTTCGAACTGGGGTAATTTTATCTGGTACGATGCGGACATCTCAATAATCTGATTTGAAACTCAAAAATAACCTTTTAGCCACACATGGGGGACTAAAATTTATATTCCATGCCCAGCGTGAATACCTGTTTCACCTGCAGCCAGCCTAAATTGGCGCCTGGTTCGTTCTTATTCACAGTAAGCCCGGTAGTTTTATCTACGTAAGTATTGGAGTACGGAATGTTGTTGTCGTATATAAATGTAGCGCCCAGCGTGATGTTCAGGTACTTCGATATTTTCCATGAGAACAGGTTGTCAAACAGTACGCTGATGTTGGCGGGGTTGTCTTTTTTGATGATAGCGCCTGTGCTGTCCTTCGTGTCTTTCGCCAGGTAGTTTGAATACAGGTCGAGACGTGTTTTATAAACCATGTTCTTGGTGAAGTTAACTACATACCTCCCTGAAAAATATGCGCCGAACTGGTAGTAGGCTGTTTTGTTGTAAGGCACGCCAAATGCACCCTGCGGGGATTGTGAGGTGTAGAATTTATCGGCGAGCGTGAGGCGGCCTGCAAGTGGTGAGAAGAACAAGCTGATGTCGCTTCCTCTCCTGTACTCACCGCCGGCAGCTATAGTGAAATAAGCGGGCGATAAAAACTTGGAAGTAGACATAGTATCCCAGTTGGGCATAGTATAGTCATAGCCTTTTGTAAACTGCGATTTGAAATTGAAGAGGCCTGTAAGGTAAAAGTTTTTAGCAGTGTCTACCCGATACCCGTACTTGGATGTAAAATCTATACGGTCATCTGTTTTATGTGGCAGGAAGCCTGTGGAATAAGTATAGTTGAGGCCATAATTCAGGTCCAGGTTATTACTCCATATATCCCTGTTATGCAGGCGGTCCAGGTGGCCGCTGAACAGGCCATTGACCGTGAAAGAAGCCAGTTCACCGCCGGCAGCCCAGTTGTGCAGGAAGCCCTCGTTGGCGCCTATATCAAATACGCCGCCGTAAGACCAGGCTATGGTATCTTTGTTTGTTGTTTCCAACGATTTTTGTATCGCATCAGCATTGGTTAACTGGGCATCTGAGTTGAAGCCGCAAAGCAGGCAAATCGCAACGGAGAATAATAGTTTTTTCATCAGCTCTTATTAATTGGTTAGAAAAATATTTTTAGTAAATACGGGCTGAAACTGACTGCCGTATTTTAAATTTATTTTGGCCTGTATCTTGCTTCATCAAGAAACTTAGCCGGGTCGATATTATTGCCGCACAATGCGGCTAAAGTCATCTTAGGATGCTGCGATACATAGGCGCACACAATCCGGTAACCCAGCCATGTACCCAGGTTTCCGGGCGTTGTCTTTATTTTTCCCGATGCAGGAATTCCTGGTGTGAACGGCCCGTCATTCACATAAGGCATCACACTCTGCGCATCCTTGTTGTACAGCAAACAATTGCGGATAAAGAAGTTGTAGATCAGGGCTTCATTTTCGTTACACCATTCTACCTGCGGTTGCGAAAATCCGAACAATACCGAGTCAGGAGTATTTGGTAAGACCTTGTGCAGGAAGTATTGTTCCTTGCCCTTTTGTATCATCAGGTCTATGAGTGTGCGGTCATCGGTAACCACCGGATGGTCATGTGTATATACTACCCTGAAAGCATCTACCGGTATGTAAGACTTCCTGAGGTGTGGCGCCTGGTAGTCAAATATGCCTACGGAGCGGTAATAAGGATATTGCTCACCCAGGAACATATCCAGGCTGATGCCCAGTATGGCGGTATCTATGGTAAATGCGGGCAGATTTTTCAGCCCTAATGAAACGTACATTACCCGTGGTACATGGTAAGCAGGGAAATAATACTTCATGAACTGAAACCCCTGAGTAAGTTCTGCATCAACGTCTTTCGTGTCTGGATAGTGTTTTAAGATAGTATCCTCCAGTTCCACATAATCTTTGTAGGTCAGGAACACCTTCAGGCCTTCCTGTATGGCTTTGCTGGTATCGGTATAGTTGCCGTGTATACCAAAGGCCTGGATAGTGTCTAAATAGAAGTTGAGAAAATCCGGGTATTTAACTGATAGTTGTTGTAAGCCGCTGCCGATTTGGTTGGAATCTACGGCATACAGATCCTTGTCAAAGCGGTATGTCTGCAATGTTATTTTTATGCCCGATACGTCCGGTATTTGTTGATTAGGGCTGCTACAACTGCTTAACAGCAGAGTAAACAGGAGTGTGGCGGCGATGCAATTTTTCAATGTCGTAAAAAAAACTTTGTGTAACTTATTGCTGGTCATTACAATTAATGAAAATGGAGTGCAAAAGTAATAAAAAGTCTGTCAGTCAAGGGTAAATAGAGTATTTTGCTTATATACGATGTGTTATAATACTCTGCGAAGTAAAAAAAATGGTACAAAAACTTTTTTGTTCAGATTATTTTGTTAAATTTACGAGTTAATAAATCTTTATTTTTTCGGAGTTGGTTTTGGTGGTATTCCGGATTTATTATTTATGGGTTCTGTTTTCGAATGTTTTAAATTAGCTTGTTTATGAAACGAATTTACTTTTCAAAACTATTGATCCTTACCGTCCTTGCATTGGGATGGGGTCTGGGCGCACTTGCACAGACAACTACATTCACCTATACCGGGTCTATGCAGTCTTACCTGGTCACGGGTACCGGAACATCGTCCCTGTTACAGATAACCTGCCAGGGCGGCGCTGGGGCCAATACACTTGACCAGAGCCAGTCGTGCCATGCCGGTGGTAAGGGTAGCCAGACTGTAGTTACTTATACAGTGACGCCCGGCACGACACTGTGGGTGGGAGCAGGTGCGTTGGGTACTACTGCGGGTGCAGTCGTTTTTGGTGGCGGTGGCCCGGGTGGTTTGGGTAATGCAAGCTGCGGTCCTGCTTCGTACTATGCTGGCAGCGGTGGCGGCGCCAGTTTCGTACAATTGAGCTCCAGCCCTACAGTTTATACCGACAGGATCGTTGTGGCAGGTGGTGGCGGCGGATCGGGTGGTACTTATGAGAACTGCGGCAGCCTTGGCTCAGGCGGTTATGGCGGCGACGGAGACAAGGATGGATTGCCTTCAAACGGCTGTGCGAACTCAAGCTTCGCGGGTGGGGGTATTAACTTTGGAAAAAAAGGAACATTAACCTCTACTGCAAATGGAGGTCCTTGTGATGCAAGTGGCCCCAATAACGGTACTGCTGGTACCCTTGGAGTAGGCGGTACCGGCGCTCTTGGTTTTGAATATGTATGCGGCGGCGGTGGCGGCGGCGGATATTACGGCGGCGGCGGCGGCGGCGGCGCAAATAACGGTAATGGTATTGGCGCCGGTGGTGGCGGTGGCGGTTCTTCCTTTATAGGTGGCACGGGTGTACAAACAGGCAGCATAACAACAAGCGTAAATACCGGAGCAGGAAGCGTGGTGATACAGGTACTCTGTACCCCACCTGTACCTGGTCCTATATCAGGTTTATCGGTAGTATGTGCAGGTTCTTCAATTCCACTGACCACTACTACTACAGCAGGTGGATCATGGTCGAGCAGCAATTCTGCTATTGCAACTGTAAACCCATCGACCGGAGTAGTAACAGGCGTCGCTGCGGGTACAGCTTCTATTAATTATACTGTAGTGTTTTCATGCGGTACGGCGAGTGCTACCTCTCCAAAAATTGTTACAGTAAACCCGGTTCCGACAGCGATCATCGGTTATCCTTATGCGTGCTTTGGCATTACCAGTAAGCTGAGCGATGCTACAGCCAGCGGTACGTGGAGCAGCAGCAATACTACTATAGCTACAATCAATTCAGGCACTGGTGTTGTTACCGGCATCGCGTTGGGTAATACAACTATAAGTTACAAACTTACAACCACAGGCTGTTATACACTGTTGCCAATAACAACTACTGTTTTGCCAACTCTTTATCCGGTTACCGGCGGCGGTTCATTTTGTACCGGTAGTACAGGGCCACACATAAATATGGTAACGACGGACCCAACTGTAACTTATCAATTATTTAACGGTACGCCTGTTGGCGCGGGAGTAGTAGGTGGGGCCCCAATAGATTTTGGTGCGCAGAGCACAGGCGGAACTTATTCTGTAATCGGTACCAGCAATGTTACCGGGTGTCCGGTAGGCATGTCGGGAAACCCTGTGGTAACGCCTATCGCGCTGCCTACGCCATTACCGCTGTTAGTAGCGGGTACAGGCGGTTACTGCGCTACGCGCGGAGGTCTTGATGTGCAATTGGCCACCTCTAATGCAGGTGTAAATTACAGTTTATACCAGGGTGGTTCTGCGCTGGTAAGCACGCTTCCGGGCAATGGCTTACCTCTTGATTTTGGTAATCAGATAACTGGTGCAGTATATACTGTATTGGCAACAGATACCACTTCTAAGTGCAGCGGGCCGATGCTCAACCCGATAACGATAACAGTAAACCCACTGCCAACATTGCACACAGCAACAGGTGGCGGAGCTTTCTGTTTGGGAACTACACCAGTAAACGACTCACTCAACGGGTCTGATGTGGGTATCAACTATGTTTTAGCAAACGGTGGTATTCAGATACCTTCGACATTAACGTCAGGAACAGGTAGTGCACTTAATTTCGGGCCTCAGCCAGCTGCAGGTATTTATACAGTAGTAGCTAATAACCCGTTGACGAACTGTACCGATACAATGGCAGGTTTTGTTACTGTTTCCATTAATTCTTTGCCAACAATTGATTCTATGTCGCCAAGCGGAGCTTATTGTCCCGGTGGCGCTGGCAAAGATGTAAGCCTTAATAACTCTGACCTTGGCGTCAGCTATCAGTTATATAATAATGTACCTGTGTTAGCTACTGTTGGCCTGCCTCACTCAGGCACCGGCGGCATAGTTGATTTCGGCACCCTTCCTGCAGGCAGCTATACAGTAGTAGCCAGCAACAACAGCACGCATTGTATCAGCACTATGCAAGGTACCAGTGTGATCAGCATCAGCAGCCTGCCTACACCGTATATATTAAGTGGTGGTGGCCCTTACTGTGCAGGTGGCCTTGGCGTGTATGACACACTGAACGGATCGAGTTTAGGAACTAATTATCAATTGTTGATAGGTGGTCTTCCGGTTTCTGGTATGTTGCCAATAGCCGGTACGGGGTCTCCAATCAACTTTGGTTTGCTGACAGCAGGCGGACATTATACAGTCTCTGCTTACAATACACTTACCACGTGCAGCAACACAATGCTTGGATTTGCCAATATAACTGTAAACCCCGCGCCAATAGCTGATACGGTTGATGTGACCGGTGGTGGCACGTATTGCACCGGCGGCACAGGTGTGGATGTTTCGCTCAACAATTCATCGACAAATACCAACTACCAGTTATACCTAAACGGAGTTGCCCTGACTGATCCCCAGGCGTTGAAAAGTGGTAGCGGTTTTTCTCTTGATTTCGGAGCAAGAACAGCGACTGGTACTTATTCTGTAGGGGCAACTATCACATCTACAGGTTGTACCTCAACAATGGTGGATAGCGCAGTGGTGACTACAACGCCAGTGCCTGCGGCTTATACCGTTACCGGTGGAGGTCCTTATTGCTCAGGTGGCAATGGTGCGCATGTATTTCTTTCCTTCTCTGATGTAGGCGTTGATTACCAATTGTACCATAGAGGGTTCCCGGTAGGTACTTCCCTTGCAGGCTCTGGTACAACTCTTGATTTCGGATTGGATACTGCCCAGGGTAGCTATACAGTAGTTGCGGGCAATGGTACTACAGGTTGCAGCAATGCAATGACTGGCAGCGTTACTATCAGCACCACTCCATTGCCTTATGCTTACGCTATGACAGGTGGTGGTAAGTTTTGCGCTGATGTGCCTGGTATAGATGTGGGATTAGCAGCGTCAAATACAGGAATTAATTACCAGCTATTTAATGGTACCATCCCAATGGGGGGAACAGTTCACGGTAGCGGATTAGCCCTTGACTTTGGCTTACAGTCAGTAACAGGCAACTATACTGTTGTGGCAACAAACGGTACTACAGGCTGCACACAGACTATGGCCACTACTGATTCTGTGATCGTGGTAGCTTTACCCAATAGCTATGCTGTAACAGGCGGCGGCGATTACTGCGCGGGCGGCTCTGGTAAAGACGTTGGGTTATTTAGTTCAGACGCTGGCGTTAGTTACCAGTTGTTCGATGGCTCATCTAAAGCAGGCAGAGCAATTACCGGTACTGGTTCAAATTTAGATTTCGGTATAAAAACAACTGCAGGCAATTATACAGTAATAGCTACAGACCCTGTTGCGGGCTGCACGGGCACTATGTCTGGCAGCGCTACTATCAATATCGATCTGCTGCCTAATGTTTACACAATAACCGGTGGTGGTAATATCTGCGCCGGCGATACCGGCACACACATTTTCCTCAGCGGTTCAGATGCAGGCATTAGTTATCAGTTGTATGACACTATTGTATCAGGCGCTGCTGTCCTCGGAGGCGGCACTGGCCTTGATTTCGGTGCACGCAAAGCAAACGGTACATACACAGTACTGGCTACAAATACATCCAGCGGTTGCAGCAGCAATATGGCGTCACCGGCTACGATCACTGTCAACAGCCTTCCTGCGGTTTATACTGTTACCGGGGGCGGTGCATACTGTGCCGGTGGTATAGGTGACACAGTTTCGCTGAGCAACTCAAACGTTGGCATCACCTACCAGTTATGGCTTGGCGGTATAGCTGTTGGGTTCCCTATATGGGGTACCGGCAGCAAGATGAGCCTTGGTATACATTCTGCAACGGGAACTTACACAATTCAGGCAATTAATCCGGCTACTACCTGCACGAGCAATATGCTGTCTTCGGCAGTTGTTTCCATCAACCCGATACTGACAACAGCTGTGAGTATTTCTTCTGACACTACTTTTGAGGTTTGTGCAGGTACACCTACTGTATTTACGGCAACTCCTGCTAACGGTGGCCTTGCACCTACTTATATGTGGACTTTGAACGGCGCAGCAGCAGGTTCAACTACTTCTACCTATGCTACAGATACGCTGAAGATGGGTGATATAGTGGGTGTAACAATAACCAGCAGCGCGGCATGCGCAAGTGGCCCTGCAAGTGCTACCGAAAGGATTACAGTTGATTCGGTTGGAACCCCGGCAATATCTATGTCTGCTGATCCTGCGGGTACTGTATGTCCTGGTACTTCAGTAACATTCAGCGCTGTGTCACCGGTATTGGGAGGTAGCTCACCTACATTCACATGGTCTACAACACACGGTGGCGTTGTTACAGGTACGGGCGGCTTTACTTATACCTACGTACCAGGTAATGGTGATATAGTATCGGTGGTGATGACAAGCAACGATAAATGTGCTACAACACCTACTGCAACAGCCAATCTCACAGAGAATGTAACCACCCTTGTGGCTCCGGTAGTTACTATTGCCGGCACTCCTTCAGGTGCGCTGATCACAGGTCAGAGCGATACGCTGAAAGCAAGTGTTACTGCGAACGGCGGCCCGGACCCTACCTACCAGTGGATAGTGAATGGCAGCCCGGTTGCCGGTGCTACTTCGGATATGTATATCAGCAGCAATCTGTTCAATGGTGATTCAGTTGCCTGCCAGGTTACCGGCAGCGGACCATGTGGTGGATTAACAACATCAAAGCATCTCATCATGAGCGTACATAACCTGGGCGCAAGTCAGCTTAATGTAGCTGGCAGCGACATCAGGGTAGTGCCAAACCCGAATAAAGGTTTGTTCACCATTAGCGGAACTATCGGTACCAATGATGAAGAAGTGTCAGTAGAGATAACAAACATGGTAGGCCAGGTGGTATACAGCAGTGGGGCAACCGTACATGGCGGCAGGCTCAGTGAAAATGTACAGATGAACAACACACTACCTAATGGCATGTACCTGCTCAATGTCCATACAACGGCAGGAAACAATGTATTCCACTTCGTTCTGGAACAATAATATGGAGTGAAAATTTGACTTTTTTGATGCTCCCGGCCACTTCAACTGGCCGGGAGTTTTTTTGTATAATAGGCGCCAAATTTTTAGTGAAATTCTACCAATTACAGATAAAGAGGCCAGAAATAATGCTAAATGTTAAAAATTGGTTTCAGCCGGTATTGTTTTATTTAACGGGATTTCCTTATGTATTTTCTTCTTTTCTACTGGAAATCAAGGGGATAGCCTTTGGAATTATTGTATTGTAAGAGAAGTCAGGATGTTTTTCTGTAGAGCAAGCGCACAAATATAAATTTACAACATTAACTTTTCATTAGGAAATTTTCCTGTTAAATTCTACTTATTTTTTCTTAGTATTGTATATAGTATAGTATATTTTCCGCGTGATAAATAAATTTCCGGGAATAAATTATTGTTAAGAGTTTTACGGCAGTATGTTTCGATGTAGTAAACGCCTTTAATGGCGGGCATTTTGGGACGTTTACTTTTTTGTTATTGTTATTAGTAGTTTATAATTCAGACCTTTTTTACAGGACTTTCTTAAACGAGTAAATTATGAAACGATTCTACCTCTTAAAACCAATTATCCTTTTAGCCGTTTTATTTGGCTACAATGTAAGTGCAAATGCACAAACTGTTTACAGTTACTCGGGCGCTATAGTGAATTACACTGTGCCAACTGGCGTCACCTCTGTGTCTGTAGATATGGCTGGCGCGTCTGGTGGGAACTCGACGCTAAACTATGGAGGTCCAGGCCTTGGAGGCAGGGTTCGGTGTACTTTGGTTGTTACTTCCGGGCAGATACTATACGTTTCGGTAGGCGGAGCTGGTCAAAACTCTACTGGTGGTTGCTGTTCTCCATTAGCAGGCGGGTTTAATGGTGGCGGCATTGGTGGTTACTTTTATGGTGCCAGCGGTGGCGGCGCCAGTGACATTCGTGTCGGTGCCCAGGCGCTTAGTAACCGCGTTATAGTTGCTGGCGGCGGTGGCGGCGGCGGTTACGGCTGTTCGGGTACCACTGCTACCGGACAGGGTGGCGCAGGTGGCGGCCTTACCGGCGGTAATGGCTATATGTGCAACAGTAACTCAGGTACTTCTTATATATGTTATTGGGGGGCAGGCGGCACCCAGTCTACCGGTGGAGCTACAGGCACCTGTAACTGCGGTGTTAATACTGCGGGTATTGTGGGTGTAGGTGGTACTTCCGCCTATTCATGTTATTATGGCGGCGGCGGCGGCGGTGGCTACTATGGCGGCGGCGGTGCGTATGGCGGGGGCGGCGGCGGTGGCTCTTCTTATCCTGCTGCAAATGGCGGTGCTATCTCTAACTTGATCCACAACCAGGGTTTTTATGCGGGAGGCAACGGATATGTGAGTATTTGTCCTGGCCCCGTAGCGGGAACTATTACAGGTTCAGCTACAGTATGTCCCGGTGGTTCAACAACACCGCTTACTGATGTAGGTGGCACTTCAGGCGGTATCTGGACGAGCAGTAACATATCTATAGCTACCGTTAACGCTTCTACGGGTCTTGTTACCGGTATATTACCTGGTACTACTTCTATTTCTTATACCATTGTAGGAACTTGTGCTTCAGGTACAGCAACCTATACAATGACTGTTTTACCTAAACCAAGTGTATACAATCTTATCTCATTGGGTGGCGGCTACTGTGCAGGTTCCTCAGGTGTGGATGTGGCTACGGATAATTCTGACATAGGAACAACCTATAATTTGTATAACGGAACTACACTGGTACCTCCCAGCAAGCCAGGAACTGGTTCTGCGGTTGATTTCGGCCCGGAGCCTACCGGTAACTATACCATACAGGCGCAGGTTGTATCTACTGGTTGTACCATAAATCTTAATAATAACACAACTATATACAGTACGCCTTTGCCCCCGGTACATACGGTGACAGCTGCCGGTACAGTTTATTGCGCGGGTGGTACCGGTTTTCATGTTAATCTGAATACATCGGATGTGGGTGTTAATTATCAGTTGTACCAGGGTACTACTGCTTTAGGAGTAGCGCTCACTGGTACTGGCTCCGCGCTTGATTTTGGCCCTATGCCAGCGGGTACATATTCTGTAGCTGCTACAAATACAACAACCAATTGCGTTAATAATATGTCTGGCAAGCCGGTTATCACTGCAAGGCCATTGCCTACCCAATATCTCGTATCTACACCAGGCAGCAGCAGTTACTGCGCAGGTGGTGCAGGAGTTCCTGTCAACATAGCAAATTCTGCTTTAGGCTTCAACTATCAGTTGTATGATGGTGGTAAGGCAATAGGCAGCCCTGTTGCAGGCACAGGTCATAGTATAGCTTTCGGTAACCAGGCAGCTCTCGGTAATTATACCGTTATTGCTACTGATACCATAAGTCCTACTTTTTGTTCTCAGACTATGTCCGGTGGTGTTAACGTAAATGTTAACACTCTGCCTTCTATTTATCCGGTAAGTGTAGGTGGCGGCGGAAGCTACTGCCTTGGTGGTGCAGGCGTGCATGTGTATGTTGGAAATACCACAGGTGCAGGTTCTGACCCAGGGGTTAAATACAGATTGTACGTTACCACTTCTTCCGGTACCGCTGTTCTTGATTCAATGACAGGTACCGGCGGTCAGCTCGATTTTAATTCACGTACTATAGCAGGTAACTATTCAGTTGTTGCTGTCAACGCATCAGGATGTACCAGCAACATGGCTGGAAATCCGGCAATTACTATTAATCCGTTGCCTACGTCGTATACGCTTATAGCTCCTGCCGGCCTTAGTTATTGTGTAGGCGGTTCAGGCGTTCGTCTTGAATTGAATTACTCAAGTGCAGGTATCGGATATCAGTTGTACCAGGGTGCTACACCGGTAGGTTCCGGTCTGACTCCTGGTATCAATGATACACTTGACTTTGGTTTGCTGCCGTCAGGTACGTATACCGTTCATGCTACGAACTCAACAACCAGTTGCAATACCATAATGAGCGGTGGATTAACTGTTATCCAGAATCAGCTTCCGAAGACACATACCGTGAAAGGCGGTGGCAGCTACTGCGCAGGCACTACAGGGTTATTGGTAACCCTGGATACATCTACATCAGGAGTTTCTTACCAGTTGTATAATTCATCAGTTGCTGTTGGTACTCCGGTAACAGGTACAGGCTTACCGCTCAGCTTTGGCCCGCAGACACTTGCTGGTCCGTATACTGCAATAGCAACAAGCACTGCAGGATGCTCAGCAAACATGGCCGGAAGCGCAACTATTAATATTAATCCTGCTCCCGATCAGTTCTTGGTACAAGGTGGTGGTGGCTACTGTACAGGTACCAGCGGTTCAGATGTGAATCTGTTCAGTTCAGTATCAGGTATCAGCTACCAGTTATATAACGGTTCAGCCAAGATAGGTATCGCAAAATTCGGAACAGGCAGCGCGATTGACTTCGGTAACCAGTCCGGTGTAGGAACTTATACTGTGATTGCGTCTAACACATCAACTACCTGTACTGCTCCAATGCTTGGATCTGCTACAATTAATGTAAATCCTTCCCCTACAGCTTATACAGTTATGGGTGGCGGTAATTTCTGTGCTGGTGGTACGGGTGCAGATGTTCAGATATCATATTCAAATTCAGGTATCAACTACCAGTTAGTCCTTAATGGTACTACAAATATAGGTGCGCCTGTAGCAGGGGTAAGCGGTACGCTTGATTTTGGGTTACAGCCACTTACAGGTAAGTACACAGTTGTAGCTACAAATGCTATTTCCGGCTGTCCTACTACTATGTTTGGTTCTGTTAATGTTACTTCAAGCCTGCCGCCAACGGCTTATCCCGTAAATGCCACTAATGCCGGCGTTTACTGTTCAGGTGGTACTGGTAGCGACATCAGCCTGCCATCTTCTACATCAGGGGTTAGTTATCAGTTATACCTGGGCTCAGTTGCCTTAGGTACGCCTAAGATTGGTGCAACAGGTGTACCTGTTGACTTCGGCGCTAAGCTCACTCCTGGTACATATACTGTAATTGGTACGGCCGCTTCAACCGGTTGTGCAACAACAATGACCGGAAGTGCCATAGTAACTATAGCTGCTGTGCCTAATTCTTATTCAGTGAATGGCGGAGGCGCATATTGCCTCAATGGCACAGGTGTTGATGTTTCTTTGAATCCTTCTGATCCGACTGTGACTTACCAGCTGATGTATAAGGGAGTACCGGTTCCCGGTGCAAGTGCTACCGGTACTGGTGGTGTGCTCGACTTTGGCTTACAGACAGGTGTTGGTTCTTATACAATAGTAGGTTCTGATATGACAGCGCTGCATTGTACAAGTAATATGACAGGTTCTGCGCTCGTTTCTACATTAGCATTACCTGCTCCTTATACCGTTTACGGTGGTGGTGCATATTGCATTGGCGATCCTGCCGGAGTGCATGTTAACCTGAGCGGTTCTAACTCCGGTATCAGCTACCAATTGTATAATGGCACACCGGTTGGCTTGCCATCTACAGGCACTGGCTCTGCTATTGATTTCGGCGGACAGACCGGCACTGGTAATTACACAGTAATAGCAACAAACAACACTACAAAATGTACTGATACAATGATGGCTTCGGTACCCGTTAGCACTAAGTTGCTTCCTGTCCCTCAGACAGTAACTGGCGGTGGTAGCTATTGCTTTGGTAGCACAGGTAAAAACGTAGGATTGATTACAGGTGCCCTTTCAGTGAACTATCAGTTGTATAATGGTTCGGCTAAGATCGGTACACCGGTGACAGGCAGCGGCGGCCCTCTTAATTTTGGTATCATGACTGCTGCTGGTACTTATACAGTAACAGCAACAGATCCGGCTACAGGTTGTTCAAATAATATGTTCGGAAGCGCACCTGTCGTCGTTAATTCACTGGTGACGCCGGCAATAACAGTAACAACTCCGGTATTGAGTGTATGTGATAGTTCAACCGTAGTGTTCTCTACTTCAGTAGCTAATCAGGGCAGTACTCCGCTGTATCAGTGGAGCGTTAACACAATCCCTGTTGCCGGTGAAACGAACAGTACTTATACAGGCATACCTGCAAACGGTGATGTTGTATCTGCACAGCTTACGAGCAATGTGGCGTGCCCTACAAGTCCTGTCGCTTCATCAGAAGTTACTATGACAGTTAATCCAAAAACAACGCCATCTGCAATAATCGTAGCTGACCCTGCCGGCCCTGTTTGCGCAGGAACTGCAGTTACCTATACTGCATGGCCACATAACGCCGGTACATCACCAACGTACTCATGGACCCAGGGCGCAGTTAATTCCGGTTCAAGCGTTTATACCGTGCTGACGCCTGCCAACGGTGATAATATCTCTGTAACAGTGACTAGCAGTGATCCTTGCGCTATCGTTAATACAACGGTACAGAACTTTACTGCGAGTGTTCCTGCTCCGGTTAAGCCAACAAACGTATCGCTTACAGTTACTCCGGGTAAGAGCATAGTTGAGAACCAGTTGGATACTGTGAAAGCAAACTATTCAAATGCAGGCCCTAATCCAACTTTCGAATGGCAGATAAATAGTGTTACTGTGCCAAACGAAACTTCGAACATGCTGATCCGCGACAACTTCAGCAACCATGATTCTATCACTTGTATTGTTACAGGTGACGGCATGTGCGGCGGTCTGTCTACATCTGCATCTACCAGCTTATCGGTAAGAAGCACAGAAGCTGTTAACCAGGTTACCGGTTTAGTATCTGATGTACGTGTGATACCTAACCCTAACAAGGGTACGTTCTCTGTGAAGGGCACACTGGGTAGCACAAACGACCAGGAAGTGTCACTGGAAATAACCAATATGCTCGGACAGGTTGTTTACAGCAATAAAGTGATGACACATAACGGAATGATCAATGAGCAGGTTCAACTGAACAGCTCACTGGCTAACGGAATGTACATCCTTGGTGTTCGTTCAGGAAATGAGAACAGTGTGTTCCACTTCGTTATCGAGCAATAGTCTGATAGTAATGAAATAAATAAACGGCCCCGTTTGCATCCGGGGCCGTTTTCTTTTTATGCACTGACATAGATTTATGAGTTTATGCCGGTTGTAAATGAATCGTGTGACGCCCGAAAAAAGCTGATTTTTCATTGACTTTTGTTTGCAAAAATAAATGTGATAACGCGTTCTTTTTTAGGCCAATATACCTCTCCCGGATAGCCGATTATTAAGGAAAAAATTTGTTAACGGATAGAGTAAAAATACCTGATTTTTTCACTGTAGATCAAACGTTTATAGTGATATTTTCGCTCTTTTTTTACGATCAGTATTATCTCCATATTCTACATTTTTACAGCACGTTTTTTTATTTTTCATCGGTTTTTCCGAAATTTTCACTTTAACCGCTGATTAATTTTTCTTGTACTGTTTTCAGGCAAAAAACGATGATGCGGCAATTTTTTTATGCTAAGCATATTTTATTGAATGTCATGCTGTTGTTGAAATACAGTGCATAGGTTATTTTCATTTTTATAGTGGCCTTTTATTCGCTATCTGAAAAGAATATATAGATAGTTGTGGTTGTTTTTTTTTAACAGGAATTTTTCAAAAATAAATTTTAAAAAAAAGGAGCAAAACGGCTTTTTTTTATTATTTTTTTATTACTTTTCAGCATTGTTTCATAAATCTACATAGATATGGGATCAGGATTCTTTTACTCTAAGGCATCAAATACTAAAGGAAATGTTAAGAAATCTCGTTTGAGGCGTGCAATACTTTGTGCAGGGATAGCGTTGATGGCAATACCTTTTTCCAGTAAGGCGCAGACAGCTCCGGTCTTCGACAGTGCGTCAAATCAGGCAATCGCGACCTGCAATAATACTGCGATCTTACTTGATCCATACATGGACGTTACTGACCCGGATGCAGGACAAACAGAAACATATACGGTACAACAGTTGCCTGCCAATGGTACAGTTACAGGCCCTGGGGGCAGCGCTTTCGTTCCGGGAGACGTAATCGGCACTTCTCCTACCGGAACCAACCCTATTACGCTGACTGGAGTTTCTTACACACCTACTCCGGGGTTTTCTGGTACCGATGTGTTTACAATAGAAGTTTCTGACGGGGTTGATGGTAATGCATTCATCACGGTACAGGTGTTTGTGAGCGGAGCGCCTACACTTACATTTAGTGCTGTGTTCGGTGCCAATCCATCGGTATGTACGGGTACAGACAGCGCCAGTTTACCATATTCAGGGCTCACTAATGTAGGCGTTATCCCAACTACATTTTCTTATTTTAGTACGCTTGCTCAGAATCCTTTTGTTGTTCCAAAAGGTGTGACAAGTGTTACGTTCGATATCTTAGGCGCCCGTGGTGGTGAGGATTATGTGGGTGCTGCTCCTGGTACTGCAATTCCGGGTAACGGCGGAGAGATCTCAGGTACGTTGAATGTTCATCCCGGCGATCTGTTGTATCCTTTTGTGGGTGGTTTAGGAGGTGATGGCGTTACTGGCGTTCCCGTTCCTGGCGGTGGTGGCACATACGGCGGTGGTAATGCGAATTCTGATCTCACTTTCGGCCAGGGCGGCGGCGGCGGCGGCGCTTCAGACATTCGGTTGAATGGTACGGGATTAGTTAACCGCGTTGCTGTAGCAGGCGGCGGCGGCGGCGGCGGCTGGGACCCGACTAACGGCGAAATGAACGGTGGTGACGGTGGTGGCCTTACCGGCGCCGGCAGCGGACCGAATAGTAGCTTGCCTCCTTCATCCGCTACCGGTGGTTCGCAGGTGATCTACGGTAACGGAGCTACAGCTGGTTTCTTAGGTATTTTACCGGGTTCTAATGGCGCATCAGGCGTTGGTGGCAATGGTAGCTCAGGTGGCGTATCCGGCGGCGGCGGCGGTGGCTGGTGGGGCGGCGGCGGCGGTGCCTTTACGGGCGGCGGCGGCGGTTCTTCTTATGCAGATCCTCTTACGACAACAAACGTAGTAAATACACCCGGAGCAAACAGCAGCCAGGGAAATATAGTGATCTCTTACAACACAGTGGGTACTTATGGCATTACTTACGATGCAGCTGCGCATACCGCTTCTTTTGTAGATGTGCCTGATACCATGAACTTACCTGCCGGAAGTGCATTCCCGATAGCAGTTCCTAAGAACGCACCCGCAGCCATATACAATGCTACGCTTACAGTGAGCAATGGTGTATGCCAGACACAGTATGCGTTTACCGTTACTGTTTTGCAGACGCCTGATGTGAAGAATATTGCCAGTCAGACTTACTGCGCTGGCGATCCGGTAAACGTACTGTTTACCAGTTCAGCAGGCCATGGCACTTCGCCTACTTACAACTGGTCTGTCGACAACACAGCAATAGGCGTGGGACTGCCCAGTACGGGTTCCGCAAACCCGCTGTCTTTTACAGCAGCTAATACTTCTTCTGGTCCGATTGTGGGAACGTTCACTGTTGTTCCTACCGAATTTGGCTGTACGGGAGACTCAATGTCTTTTTCTGTAACTACCAATCCGTTGCCGGCACTTACGATAGGCACTATTCCTGCGGTTTGCGCCGGAGTTACTATTGATAGCGTTCCATTCTCTAACTTACAGAACGTAGGGCAGTTTACAAACACATTCAGTTATCTTGGCGGCAATCCAAACCCACAGACGTTCATTATCCCGGCTGGTATCAACAGCCTCAATTTTGACATGTCTGGCGCTATAGGCGGCAGTGACAATGTGAGTGCTGCTCCTAACCCGGGCAACGGTGCACGTGTGCAGGGTATACTTAATGTTACCCCGGGTGAAATGCTCACCATTTATGTAGGCGGCCATGGCTTCAACGGATCTGTATTCGGTGCGGCCGGTGGTTTTAATGGCGGCGGTAACTCCAACTACTACCCTGGCATAGGCTGCGGTGGCGGTGGCGGTGGCGCTTCCGATATCCGCACAGGTCCTGGCTTGACAGACCGCGTTATAGTTGCTGCCGGTGGCGGCGGTAACGGATGGGATAATCTCAATGGCGCGTATGCCGGTGGTGATGGCGGCGGCCTTGTTGGCGCCAACAGCCAGGCAAACCTCGATGGTTCTGTAGCAGGCGGTGGCACTCAGTCCACCGGTGGTGCAGGCGCCACATATTCAGGCGGCTGGCTGCCGGGCAGCAATGGTGTCTTTGGCATCGGTGGCGACGGTAGCTTACAAGGCGTTTCAGGCGGCGGCGGCGGCGGTTACTTCGGTGGCGGCGGCGGTATCTGGAATGGCGGCGGCGGCGGCTCATCTTTTGCCGATCCCGTAAATGCT
>Ga0206949_1111_pt1 | contig 30933 bp, 30 predicted proteins | sample Alteio_BWOrgHeat_40_FD_153240 | JGI IMG/M metagenome (GOLD analysis project Ga0206949, IMG submission 153240) | Enriched cells from forest soil in Barre Woods Harvard Forest LTER site, Petersham, Massachusetts, United States -... | ecosystem: Environmental > Terrestrial > Soil > Temperate forest >...
ATTGGAAACACTTGCGATCATTGCGTATAAACAACCCATCACCAAAGGCGAGATAGAAGCCATCCGCGGCGTGAACAGCGATTACAGCATCCAGAAATTATTAGAGAAAGAACTCGTACTGATCAGTGGGCGTAATGAAAATATGCCGGGGAAACCATTGGTATATGCAACCTCCAAAAACTTTATGGATTATTTCGGCATCAATTCAGCAGCCGATCTTCCCAAGATCAGGGAAGTGCTGGCTGAACAGATCGTGGAAGGAACCATTATGAACCCGGAAGATTTTACTGATCAGCCTGTAGCTGATATGATCGCTGAAGACGATACTCCTAAAGCAGATGTATCTGATCTTACCGTGAATGAAGAAGGCGAACTCATTATAAAAGATGAAGAAGATTCTGCAGAACCTGGGGCAGAAGGAACACCCGAATAATTTTGAAATTGGGAAATTTTGAAATTGAAAGTATCTTTCACGATTCCAAAATTTCCCAATTCCAAAATTTCCCAATACAAACATGTCTTTAAGCCTTTCCAACCAACAACTCATCTCCATCGCAAACGAATACGGCACACCTGTGTACGTATACCATGCTGAAAAAATAACGGAACAATTCAATAAACTGAAATCGGCATTTGATAAAACGAATGCACGTTTTTTTTATGCGGGCAAGGCATTGACGAATATCAATATCTTAAAACATATCCGTTCGGTCGGCTGTAATATCGACTGTAGTTCTATCAATGAAGTAAAGCTGGCTGTGCATGCGGGGTTTGAAAAACAGAACATCCTCTACACCAGTAATGGCATTGCTTTCAGCGAAATTGAAGAAGCGGTATCGCTGGGTGTTAATGTAAATATCGACAGCTTATCCAATTTGGAAAAGTTTGGAAAAAAATACGGGCACACGTATCCTGTAGGCATCCGTTTGCGGCCGAATATTATGGCGGGTGGAAATTTAAAAATATCCACCGGCCACGAAAAAAGCAAGTTCGGGATCCCGGTTGAACAGCTGGATAAGATACTTGCACTTGTAAAAGAACACGGACTGTTCATCTGCGGTTTGCATATTCATACCGGCAGTGAGATCAAAGATGTTTCGGTGTTTATGAAAGTGGCGGATATTTTCTTTGACCTGGTTCCAAATTTTCCTGAAGTGAGGTTTCTTGATTTAGGCGGTGGTTTTAAAGTTCCCTACAAAGAAGATGAAGAAGGAACCGATGTTGCGTTACTTGGTGAAAAAGTAAACGAGGTGATGCAAAAACTGAAACAAACGTATCACCGCAATTTTGAAGCATGGTTTGAGCCGGGTAAATTTATGGTGAGTGAATGCGGTTATTTTATCACGCAGGTTAATGTAATGAAACAATCCGGCGGAACTATGTTTGCGGGTGTTAACAGCGGCTTCAATCATTTGATCAGGCCCATGTTCTATGAATCCTATCACCGCATAGAAAATATCTGCAACCCCAATGCTGCAAAACATGCATATACCGTTGTGGGAAATATCTGCGAAACGGATACGTTTGCCTGGGACCGCCAGTTAAGTGAAGTAAGAGAAGGCGACCTCCTTGTTTTTTACAATGCCGGCGCTTATGGTTTTGAAATGGCCAGTAATTATAACGCCCGCTTTAAACCGGCACAGGTTTTGGTTATCAAAGGCGCAGCGCATCTGATCGGAAAGCGGGATGTATTTGAAGATCTGTTAAGGAACCAGGTAGAAGTGTTATAATCCTGCCCACACTCCCGAAGAAGAAGATTTATTGGATATATTGCAGTTGAATGATCGAGATAAAGAACATACATAAACAGTTTGGTGACCGCGTAATATTGAATGATATCAGCGCAGTGATGCAAACAGGCAAATGCAACCTGATCATCGGAACAAGCGGCAGCGGTAAAACGGTACTGACGAAATGTATGGTGGGATTATTCCAGGCAGATGGCGGTTCGATCATGTATGATGGCCAGGATATGATGACGATGGAAAATGAACAACGCAAATTATTGAGGCAGCAGATAGGTATGCTTTTTCAGGGAACGGCTTTGTTTGATTCGATGACGGTGGAACAGAATGTATTGTTCCCGCTGGATATGTTTACCAACTGGACGCAGGCAGAAAAAAAGAAACGCGCAAATGAAGTATTGGCAAGGGTAAACCTGGTTGATGCGAATAAAAGATATCCATCAGAGATCAGTGGCGGGATGAAAAAAAGAGTGGGTATCGCCCGGGCGATCGTACTCAATCCCAAATACCTGTTTTGCGATGAACCCAATTCAGGGCTCGACCCGCAAACATCACTGGTGATCGATAAACTGATCAAAGAGATCACGCTGGAATTCAATATCACTACCATTGTGGTAACACATGATATGAACAGTGTAATGGAGATCGGAGATCATATCGTTTACCTGCATCATGGAAACAAACAATGGGAAGGAACCAACAAGGATATTATTTTCAGTAAGGATGATTTATTGAATAATTTCATTTTTGCATCCGAGTTCCTGCAGGATGCCAAGCACATGCGGATGATGGAAGCCAATGGAACGGCGCCTTCACAAAAATGATTGAAACAAATTATTATATGAAAAATCTGATCATTACTTTTTGCCTCGCTTTGTTAAGCTGTTCGGCAGGTGCGCAAACCAAGCCTGAAGATGCTCCTTACAAAAAGGATCCGCATATGCCTGATTTTAATATCCAGCTGGCCGACAGCAGTTTTTTTACAAAGGCGCAGTTACCGAATACTTACGATTATACGATCATCATTTATTTTTCGCCCGACTGCGGGCATTGCCAGCACACAGCCAAAGAGCTCGTAAAAAAAATGGATAGCCTGAAAAATACATTCTTTGTTTTTGTTGCTTATAAAACATTGGATGAAGTAGGTGGCTTTGCTTCTTATTACGGCCTTGATAAATTTGCCAATGTGCGCGTTGGGCGCGACCCGAAATATTTTGTCCCGTCATTTTTCCGTGTTACGCGGACGCCTTTCGTGGTTGTTTATAATAAAAAAGGCCTGCTGGAAAAAGTGTACGATCCCGAAACCGGCGAAGTTCCCGAAGCATCGGATCTGGTTGCGCTGGTGAATAAGAAGTAGAGATGTTAGTTGACAGATGATGGATGACAGAAGAAGATAATTGTACCCCTGCACCGTCATCTAACAACTTACATCTATCAACTATTTGTATACTAATAAACCAATAAACTAATCCACCAATCCCTTTCATCCCCTACCTTTGCCCCGTCAAAAATTCCTCATTCTAAATAGTTTTTTATGAAAGTAACTGTTGTAGGTGCCGGTGCCGTTGGTGCTACCTGTGCCGATAATATTGCCCGTGCTGAACTGGCAGATGAACTGGTGTTATTAGATATCAAAGAAGGTTTTGCAGAAGGTAAAGCGCAGGACATGATGCAGTGCGCTGCATTGCTGGGTTTTGATACCCGCATTACCGGCACTACCAATGATTATTCAAAAACTGCCAAGTCTGATGTGGTGGTGATCACTTCCGGCCTGCCCCGTAAACCCGGTATGACACGTGAAGAACTGATCGGTACCAATGCAGGAATTGTAAAAGGTGTTACAGAAAATATTTTAAAATATTCACCCGATGCGATCATTATCGTGATCAGCAACCCGATGGATACGATGACATATCTCGCATTACAGTCGACAGGTTTACCAAAGAACCGCATTATCGGAATGGGTGGTACGCTTGACAGTGCCCGTTTTAAATATCAGCTAAGCCAGCATCTTGGCTGCAGCGCCGGCGACCTGAATGCAGTAGTAGTAGGTGGGCATGGTGATACAACTATGATACCACTGATCCGTCTCGCAACATGGAACAGCGTTCCGGTAACAAAATTTTTGAGTGAGGATCAACAAAAGCAGATCGTTGCAGATACAATGGTGGGTGGAGCAACATTAACCAAATTGCTTGGAACATCAGCATGGTATGCGCCCGGTGCGGCCGGTGCGGCGTTGGTTGAAACGATTGTGCGTGATGAAAAGAAATTATTTACCTGCTGCGTTAGCCTTGATGGCGAGTACGGACAGAAAGATATCTGCTTAGGCGTTCCTGTAGTGATCGGCCGCAATGGCTGGGAAAAAATTCTTGACTTCGGATTGAATGCGGATGAGCAGGCAATGTTCAATAAGAGTGCAGATGCGGTGAGAAGTATGAATGATGTGTTGAAGACATTGTAATTTGTTTGAATAAAAAACAGAAGCCTCTGAAATAATTCAGGGGCTTTTTTGTTTGTTACTTTTTTTATTTCAGTTTTTTTCAGCCGGAGGCTGGGGGATAGGGGTCACTCGGCAGAGCCGAGCGACTGATGCGTAATCACCACTTATCCTTCCAATCACACTTTCATCCAAATTGAACACGCAGGTTGTAACAATTGAAAGTCCTTTGCGTCTCAAACCACAAAATTAACCATGATGATACGTTTAGGGCTAATAGCAGCAGGGCTTGCAATGATCACAACACAAAGTATTGCGCAAAGCAAAACAACTGTTTCGGGCAGTGTACAGGATAATACCGGAAAGGGGTTACAATCCGTTACCGTTTCATTGTTACTGGCTAAAGACAGCAGCCTGGTAAAAGCAGATGTGACGGATGCAGGCGGACAGTTCCAGATCGTATCAGCAAAGGCCGGAAAATTTTTATTGAGTTACTCGATCATCGGATTTGAGAAAATATTTTCAACAACATTTGATCTTGCCGATAACCAGGATCATCAGGCAGGAATGGTTGCCTTACAGCCTTCAGCAAAAAAATTACAGGATGTTACGGTTACATCGCGCAAGCCTTTGATCGAGATCAAAGCTGATAAAACTGTTTTTAATGTTGAGAACAGTATCAATGCAACCGGCAGTAATGCGCTGGAGCTTTTACAGAAGAGCCCGGGTATACAGGTTGATAATAATGATAACATCAGCATGAAAGGAAAAACAGGTGTGAAAGTGTATGTTGACGGAAGGATGACCCAGCTGAATACAAAGGATCTTGCTGAATACCTTAAAAGTATTAACAGCAACGATGTAGAAGCGATCGAAATGATCAGCAACCCAAGTGCGAAGTATGATGCAAGCGGCAATGCAGGTATCATTAATATCCGTTTGAAGAAAAATAAAAAATTCGGAACCAATGGAACTGTGACCGGTGGTTTTATACAAGGCGTTACGCCAAAAGGCAACGGTTCTGTGAACCTGAATTACCGCGATAAAAGAATTAATCTGTTCGGCAATGTTGGCGGAAGCATCGGCATAAATGAAAATGGATTGAATCTTTACAGGATCCAGAAAGATTCGATCTATGACCAGCACAGTACCAACCTGAATGATAATAAGAGTGAGAATGTAAAAGCAGGCGCAGATTATTTTATCGATAGTAAAAATACGATCGGCGTATTGTTTACAGGCAACTTCACCAACAGTGACTGGACAAGCAACAGCAATACCAATGTGTATTATCAGCCAACGAATCAATATATAAAAAGTTTACAAGCTTTTAATTCTGTTCCGGGCCATCGTACAAACATGAACACGAACCTGAATTACCGTTACACAGATACTTCGGGAAAAGAAATCAATTTTGATGGCGATTACGGAGTATTCAGCGGTGTAGGCAGAAGTTATCAACCCAATTATTATTTAGATAAGAATGGCGTGCAGTTATATTCCGTTATCAACCGCAACTATACACCTACCGATATCAATATTTATACAGCCAAGCTGGATGTAGAAGAAACAAAATGGAAAGGCAAACTTGGTTATGGCGCCAAGTTCTCTTATGTAAAGACCACCAATACTTTTGATTTTTTTAATGATGTAAATGGTGTTCCTGTAAAACAACTGAGCCAGAGTAATAGTTTCACCTACTCAGAAAATGTAAATGCCGCTTATGTGAACTATCAGCGCAAATTCAATGAGAAATGGAGTTTGCAATCGGGTTTACGTGCAGAACAAACGAACAGCGATGGCGTATTGACAAGGGCTGACGGAATTATACAGGCTGATAATACAGTGAAAAGAAGTTATTTCAATCTCTTCCCAAGCGCTGCGTTGACATGGGCCGTGAATAAAAAAAATACATTGAACCTTACTTACAGCCGGAGAATTGACAGGCCCAGTTACCAGGATCTGAATCCTTTTGAAAACAAACTGGATGAACTTACCTATGAAAAAGGAAATGCATTTTTACGCCCGCAATACACAGACAATATTGAATTAACACACACATTCAATTACATGATCAATACAAGTATCGGTTACAGCCATGTAAAAGATTATGCAACACAAACAACCGATACTGCCAACAATGCAACTTTTGTACAACAGAAGAATCTTGCCACACAAGACATCATCAGTTTCAGTATCGGCTCGCCATTACCGATCGCGAAATGGTGGAACGGTTATGCAAATGTGTGGTACAACTATCAGATATTTAATGGCGCTATCGGTGCCAACACTGTGCATACGGAGATTCCTTTGTTCGGCGCTTATATGCAACACACGTTTACACTTGGCAATGATTATACGGCAGAAGTTAGCGGCTGGTTCAATGGCCCATCGATCTGGGGGGCAACCTGGCGCACTAAATCGCAGGGGGGCATGGATGTTGGTATTCAGAAACAACTGATGAAGAAAAAAGCAACCATCAAATTAACTGCAACAGATATTTTTCATACCAGCCCATGGAAAGCCATCAGCGATTTTGGCGGACTGTATATCAATGGCAGCGGTAACTGGGAAAGCCAAACCGTTCGCATGAGTTTCACTTACCGTTTTGGAAGTAACCAGGTTAAAGCAGCGAGACAAAGAAAAACCGGTTCAGAAACTGAGTCGAGCCGTATCAAATAATTTTGTTTTTTGGAGATGGAATAAAAAGCCCCTTGAATAATTTAAGGGGCTTTTTTGTTTGTTACTTTTTTTTATTTCAGCCGGAGGCTGGAGGATAGTGGTCACTCGGCGGAGCCGAGCGACTGAAATTTACTTTAATAATACATTCAAAGTATTAGCAAGTTTTTTTGATGAGGGAAGCGCCGCATTCATTTCAACAAGCCGAAAATCCTGGCCGATCAATATTGTCCGCGGAATGCTGAGCACATTATAAGCTGGCAATTTTGCCCGGTCGATGATCCATTGCAGCCCGTTTGCATTTCGCTTTTTTATATTTGTTTGCCATGCTGTTTTATCATCGTCTATAGATAAAGAAATAAAACTTATCCGTGGATCATCTTTATATGCATTCTTTAATTTTTCAAAAGCAGGCATCTCTTCCATACATGGCCCGCACCAGGTTGCCCAGATATCAACATAAATTAATTTTCCTTTCAGGTCGGAAGCGTGTACGGTTGTATTGCTTTGATCAGCCGCAGTAAAATCAACAGCCATATCGCCGTTTGATAGCGCCAGCGTTTTTGATAAGGTATTATTAAGCGCATTACGATATGTGGCATTGGCAAGTTGATTGATCCGGGATTCAAATGCCATTTTTGTTTCGCGCGCGCTGGCTGCTTTTAGTTTTTCTGCAAGTTCGCGTGCCGCGATCCAGTCTTTCACCTGCTGGATATTTTTGGAAGTGTTTCTTTCCTTGGCGATCAGCTCATCAACCACATCGCGGTAAACAACTAATTTTAAAAAATCAGGGTCGATAAAATCTTTAGCATATTGCTCCATATAAGGAGCGATCATCTTTTCAAAGTTTTGATGAAACAGTTCCGCAGAATCTTTTGAAAGTTTATGCTCGTATGGAAAATAAACATCGATATCATCCAGGCTGTTCAGAATATCAGCTTGTATGCGTGCGGTTTCCAGTTTTACAAATTCTTTGTCCATGCCGGTATGTTCTTCCAAAGATCTTGCGCGGTTCTTTGCTGCTTCTGCAACAGCCATCACCGTTAGATCTACGGTGCTTTTAATTCTTGATCCTGCTTCGAGAAAAGAACCCCCTTTTGGAAAAGGCGTTTCACGCAGGTATTCGTTCTCTTTGCTGTGCGTTCCTGTAAATGTTGCCTGCATCGGGTCTTTATAATCGGCGTATAAAGTAATGTTATCGCCCGGCGAGAGATACAGAATATTTCTTCCGATACGGAAATAGTTGGGCGAGGCCAGCAAAAATGTAATGGTGAAATGCCCTGCAGAATCAGGAACAAAAAAGTGCGTGGGGTCGGGAAGCAATAACTCTCTCATCTCCGACATATCTTCCACTTCCACCTGGTTGTTGAAATTTTTAATCGTGCCACTCAGCATAACATATCTTTTACCTGTTTGTGCAAAGGATATTTGCACAAACCATAAAAGTGAAAGGGTGTAAAAAATGTATTTCATAATGAATATTAAAATGAGCTTACAAATAGGATTGCGCCGTTTGGCTGATCTTTTCCATATCCTGCAACTCCATACATTTAAAATGCCCTTTTGGACATTTGTTATAACCGATCTTACTGCATGGCCGGCAACTAAGATTTTTAATTTCTGCTTTTTCGTTTTTAACTGATCCATCTCCATAATACGGAGCCATCCCGAATTCCGGAACCGTATTTCCCCAAACGCTGATGACCGGCCTTTTGAATGCCGCTGCAATATGCATCAATCCGGTATCGTGTGTGATGATGAGCTTTGCATACTGAACAATATCAGCGCTTTCATTCAGGCTGAATTTTCCGCAGGCATTGTATATTTTGATCGTATCAACAGATGCGATCTCGTTTCCAATTGATCTGTCTTCAGAGCCGCCCAATAAAATGATCGGATACTTAATATTAATACAAAGCTCTTTTAGTTTATGAACAGGCAATTTTTTTGTGTTCAATGCAGCACCGATCACAATGCCAACATAACCGAATAAATGCGACACGGGCAGATCCTTTGTTCTTATTTTTTCTTTCTCCGGAAAAAAATAATCAAGCCCTTTCCCGTCATTCACTACATTAAAATATTTCAGTGTATTCAGGTACCTGTCAACAATATGGATATCCGGCAGCCTGTTGATTTTTAATGCGGTCAATAGCCATTTTTGAATATTGAGTTTATTAAACGAAAAATGTTTGGCAGTAGCCAATGCTTTTTTGATACGCAGCGTCCGCAGGTTATGATGCAGGTCGATGATATAATCATATTGCTCATCCTGCAACTGATGCATCATAAGATCCCAGCTGCCGCCAAGCACGATCACTTTATCGATGTATGGATTATCAGCTACCAGGCCGCGGTATGCCTGTTTTGTTAAGAAGTGGATTTCTGCATCGGGCACCTGCTGTTTCAAACAGCGGATCACAGGAGAAGTGAGAACGATATCGCCGATGGATGAGAAGCGGATGATCAAGAATTTACCCCCGGGGTTAGTATTTTTTTCTTTGTTATTATCCATAATAAAACCGAACACGCTCTATGAAGATACTCAATTACCCCTTCAGGGGCGGGGGCATTAGGGAATCTCAACATAATTCAAATCCTTATGAAATGTTTCTTCCGTAAAATAAAAAGCGATCAATGTAATGGACATCACCACAACGCCTGTGATGATGCCGCTTTTCAGCAGATCCCATCCCCAGGCTTTTTGAAACAGGTCGAGAAACATCATATTGATCAACGGCAATGCACCGCGTACCATATTAGGAATGGTTGTTGCGGCAGTAGCACGAAGGTTGGTTCCAAACTGTTCTGCACCCATCGTAATAAAAATGGCCCAGAAACCGGTGCTGAAACCTAACAGCGAACAGATGGCATACATTCTTGTATCGCTGTTATTATAACTGCTGAAAAATAAGATCAGCGAAGCAATACAAAGAATAAAAAAACAAAGCAATGCTTTTTTACGGCTCTTGAAATACTGGCTTACCAAACCGATCAATATATCTCCCACTGCAATGGCCGCATAAGCATACATAATGGCACGGCCGCTTTCAATATGGTTATCGCCGTATAATTCTTTTGCAAAACGGTTACTGAAATTTACCAATACACCAATCACATACCAAGTTGGCAGGCCGATCAATATAGCCAGAAAATATTTCTTAAATCTTTTGGCATCGGTAAAGAACATAAAGAAATTTCCGCGCTGCACACCAACCTGTTGTTTTACTTCTTTGAACATGCCGCTTTCTGCAACCGAGATCCGTAACAATAACAATACAACACCCAGGCCGGCGCCGATCTTATAACACAGGCGCCAGTCGTTGGTTGCTTTATAAATAAAGTATGCGAATACCGCACCAAACAAACCAATGCCGGCAACCAATGATGTACCAATGCCGCGTTTTTCTTTTGGCAATAATTCACTCACCAATGTGATGCCTGCTCCCAACTCTCCCGCCAAACCTACGCCGGCAACAAATCTTGCCCATGCATATTGGTCAACTGTTTGAACATACGCAGTGAAAAAATTTGCGATCGAATACAAAGCGATCGATCCAAACAACACACTAAGCCTTCCTTTTTTATCACCGATCGTTCCCCAGATAACGCCTCCGATCAATAGACCCACCATTTGCCAGTTAATGATCTTTGTGCTCGCTGTCAATACCTGCGCCTTATCAGTCAATACTACGCCGATGCCCTGCAGGCTTGGCTCACGTACGATCGTAAATAATAACAGATCGTAGATATCTACAAAATACCCCAATGCCGCAACGATCACCGTAAGTGATAATATGGCAACTTTTTTTTCTGTCATAATTTTAATTTTATAAAACTCCATGTTCCCGGCTTACGGATTTTCCGGCTTACGGACTATTCTTCAATAAAATTCATATCGTTCCCAAAACTTTCTTTTGTATGCCATGCCGCTATCACTGCCAGGCTGATGATCACAATGCCTGTCATCCATCCGCCCGTAATATAATCACCCGTAAGGTTACGCAAACCGCGATGTAATAAAATGATCAGCGGCAATATTCCACGCACAACATTCGGAATAGAAATAGCCGTTGATGCACGAAGGTTTGTACCAAACTGTTCTGCCGACATCGTAATATATAATACGGAAAAGCCCGCACCAAAACCCAAACAGGTGCAGATCAAATACATGGTTTGCGTATTGCCTCTCCCATCGCCCTGTAAAAAATATAAAAGAACAAAGAAGGAGAGAATAGAAAAAAAAGTATACAGCGCTTTTTTACGGCTCTTCAAATAATTACTTAATAAACCTGCGCTCAGGTCGCCAAGCCCGATACCGATGTACTGATACATGATAGCTTTGCCGGGATCGATATTTTCGATCCCGAATTCTCTTCCGAACTTATCAGAAAAAGTAACGAGTATCCCGATCGCGTACCAGACGGGCAAACCGATCAACACACCTTTTACATACCGCAGCGCCCTTTCTTTTTTATTGAAGAGCATTAAAAAATTTCCGCGCTGCACGCCGGTTCTTTTTACTTCACCATACATGCCGCTTTCCATGATGTTGGCGCGTAATAATAATAAAAGCAACCCCATTGCCCCGCCAATATAAAAACACATGCGCCAGTCTTTAAAGAACTGGTACACAAAAAATGCAGTGATCGATCCGCACACACCGGTAACGGCAATAATGGTTGCGGCAATGCCTCTTTTTTCTTTGGGCAGCATTTCGCTTACCAGGGTAATGCTTGCACCGAGTTCGCCCGCTAAGCCAACACCGGCAAGGAACCGCATCAATACATATTGCGGAACGGTTTGCACCATTCCGTTTGCAATGTTTGCTACGGAATATAAAATGATGGAACCGAAGAGAACACTCAGCCTTCCTTTTTTATCGCCCATAATACCCCATATAATACCGCCAAGCGTGAGCCCGATCATTTGTACGCTGATGATAAGTTCGCCTTTTGATAAAACCTGTTCGGGCGATAAGTGCAATGATTCCAGGCTTGGTTTGCGGATAATAGAGAACAGGAGCAGGTCATACACATCCACAAAAAATCCGAGCGCACCTACAATAACCGGCAGTGATAGGATGCCGTATTGTTTTTGTGATGTTGTCATACCCCTTAGTGTGTAGTGTTTTTCTTTTTATTGAAAAGCAGCTTAACCATTACCGGGCCGCTTGTTACCAGTACGATACCCAAAACAATTATTTCCAGGTGATCCCTGAGATCGAAAGAACCATGTGATAAAGACAGTATCCATTTCTGCAAAAAATGTCCTGCGAACAACATACTGAATACCCATGCCACGCAACCGATCACATTATAGAAAATGAATTTCTTTTTTTCCATCTGAACAATTCCGGCAACGATCGGTGCAAATGTTCTTACGATCGGGATAAATCTTGCAACCACAATGGCGCCGCCGCCATGCTTATCATAAAAATCATGGGCTTCGCGGAGATACCTTCTTTTGAAAAGCATGTTCTCTTTCCAGCTGTACATAGATGGGCCTACTTTCCTGCCAAACCAATACCCTACTGAGTTTCCCGCGATACCGGCAAGAGAGATCAAGATCAGCAAAACTAGCAGGTCAATGTATTCGCTTCCTGTGGGTACTATTTCATTGGCGATATTGGCGCTGTAGATCCCTGCAACAAACAGTAAACTATCGCCCGGTAAAAAAAATCCGATAAACAAACCGGTTTCTGCAAACACAACAAATAATAGCAGCCACAAACCACCATGTTCAATATAGAACTGCGGCTGTAATAACTGGCTCCAGTGAAATGCGGATAACAAAATATTCTGCAGCATAATCTTTTTTAATCAGTGAAACTTATTCATGTTCTTCCCATCCGTAAACGATATTCTAATCTGCGTGTTCCGTGACCGCGGGTTCCAATGAATTTTCCCATTTGCTAACCATCCCCGTTGCCAAAGCATTTCCCAGAACATTGGTTGATGTCCTGAACATATCACAAAAATGATCGATCGGCAATATCAATGCAATGCCTTCGGCAGGTATATGAAACATGGTACAGGTTGCCGCCACCACGATCAGCGCCGCTCTCGGCACACCTGCAATTCCCTTACTCGTTAACATCAGTATCAGGAACATGGTAAGCTGCGTGCCGAAATCAAGATGGATATTACTTGCCTGTGCAATAGCAATACTCGCAAAAGTCATGTACAGCATACTTCCCACCAGATTGAAGGAATAACCAAGCGGTAAAATAAATGCAACCACTTTATCCTTGCATCCGAACCTTTCCAGCTCTTCCGTCAGTTTTGGAAATACCGCTTCACTGCTTGTTGTGCTGAATGCGATGATGAGCGCCGGTGTTATTCTCCGCAACAATTCCGGCATCCGTTTTCCAAGCACCATAAATCCTGCAAGCAATAAAAGCGACCACAATATCACTATCCCGATAGTAAAATATAAAAGATACTTACCATAAAATACAAACACTTCCAATCCTTTGGTAGCGATCACTGCAGCTATTGCGCCAAATACGCCCAACGGTGCAAAGTTCATTACATAGCCAACCATTTTTAATATCACATGCGCAACGGCATCCAGCGCTTTTACAATTATTTTTCCTTTTTCACCCAAAGCCGCTGTGGCGATGCCGAAGAATAAACTGAAGATCACGATCTGCAGTATCTCGTTATTCGCCATCGCATCGATCACACTTTTAGGAAATACATGCTCCACAAATTTCTGAATGTTGAAGTCCTGCGTTTTTCCCACCAGGTCTTTTGCTGCATTCAGATCGGTGTTTCCAATGCCGATGCCTTCGCCGGGTTTAAAAAGGTTTACAAGCAACATCCCCAGTAACAAACTCACCAGTGAAGCGGTTATAAACCACAACATCGCTTTGCCGCCAATACGCCCCACTGTTTTCAGGTCGCCCAGTTTGGCAATACCTACCACAAGTGTAGAAAATACCAGCGGCGCAATGATCATCTGTACCAGCCGCAGAAAAATAGTTGTGAGCAGTTTGATATTGGTGGAGAATGATTGGATGAAATCCGGAGAAGACTGTGTATGAACCAAATACCCAAGAACAATACCGGCAAACATGGAAATAATAATATATACCGTTAGCCGGTTTGATTTATTCATGATCGCAGGCAAATTAGTGTCGCAATATAAGATTTATGTTGAAATGGCCTTTTCGGGCAGCCCGTTCGCCGTTTTATAAAACTTTTGAAGCGCTAAATAGAAGAAATGCCTATTTTTCCAGAACCTTTTTAATTAAAGAAAACCTAATCAACTGTATTATGAGTTTATTCAGAAGAAAGTCATTGGATGGTTTAATGGCCCAGGCCGCTGATTCAGAAAAAGGATTGAAGCGTACACTCGGTGCCGGAAGCCTTATCGCATTAGGCATTGGCGCCATTATCGGTGCCGGCTTATTTGTTAGAACCGCTGCCGCCGCTGGCGAGCATGCCGGCCCTGCAGTTACCCTGTCATTTATCGTTGCCGCAGTAGGCTGCGCTTTCGCAGGATTGTGTTATGCCGAGTTTGCTTCAATGATACCCATCGCCGGTAGTGCTTACACCTATGCTTATACAACAATGGGCGAACTGGTTGCATGGATCATCGGTTGGGCTTTGATACTTGAATATGCTTTAGGCGCCGCCACCGTTTCGATTGCATGGAGTGAATTTCTGAATAAGCTGCTGGAGCTGTTCCATCTCGGGTCCATTCCGTACGAATGGTCGCACTCGCCTTTCGAGAAGGCGCTCGATGCGGCCAATGTGATGCATCACGGCATCATGAATATACCCGCATTATTTATCCTCGCTTTATTGTCTTTGCTGCTGATAAAAGGTACACAGGAATCTGCTTTTGTAAATGCGATCATCGTATTCATCAAAGTAGCCATCGTAGTGGTATTTATTGTAGTGGGATGGAAATTCATCAACCCCGCAAACCATACTCCTTACCTGATCCCTGCTGATGCACACGATGCATTGAAACCGGATGGCAGTTTTTATTCTTATAAAGACACATTCCGTCATGGATGGGGTGGCGTATTAACAGGTGCGGCCATTGTATTCTTTGCTTTTATTGGTTTTGATGCAGTATCTACCGCAGCACAGGAAGCAAAAAATCCAAAAAGAGATATGCCGATCGGGATCCTCGGGTCACTGGTTGTTTGTACCATATTATATATCCTCTTCTCGTATGTATTAACAGGCGTTGCTCCTTATAGTGATTTTGTAAAATCCGGCAAAGACGCATCTGTTGCCTACGCCATTCAAACATATATGGCTGGATATGGATGGCTCGCAAAAGCTGTTACCATCGCTATACTCGCCGGTTTCTCTTCGGTGATACTGGTAATGTTGATGGGACAGAGCCGTGTATTCTATACCATGTCAACAGACGGGCTGTTGCCAAAAGCATTTTCTGATATCCACAAAAAATTCAGGACGCCGTATAAATCAAATATGATCCTGTTTGTTTTTGTTGGATTGTTTGCGGCATTTATTCCGGGCAGCGTTGCGGGCGACCTCACAAGCATCGGAACACTCTTCGCATTTGTATTGGTTTGCGTAGGTGTAATAGTAATGAGAAAAAGCGATCCGGATCGCGTACGCCCATTCAAAACACCATTGGTTCCATTGGTTCCTGTATTGGGAATCCTTGTTTGTTCAGCCATGATCTATTCACTCGATAACACAACCCTCACCACCGCATTTGTATGGATGCTGATCGGGCTGGTTGTTTATTTCGGTTACAGCAGGTCGCACAGCAAGCTTGGTTCAGAAGGCGACGCTTTACCACGAGCTTCAGATTTTGAAAAACATTAATAGATCACATAACAGCATTAAAAAAGCCATCCCGAATATATTGGATGGCTTTTTTAATGTGCCTGCATCACCTTACTTTTGCAGACTTAGCAAATGAAAGATTAAAACGTTTTTATGGGAAGGATCTTCGAGGTACGTAAAGCCACCATGTTTGCCCGCTGGGATAAAATGGCCAAACAGTTTACCCGCATTGGTAAAGAAATTGTGATCGCAGTAAAAGCCAATGGCCCTGATGTTGCCACGAATCCTGCATTGCGCCGCTGTTTTCAGAATGCAAAAAGCGTGGGCATGCCCAAGGATCGTGTGGAAGCTGCCATAAAAAGGGCAATGGGCAAAGATACCAGCAACTATGAAGAGGTTTTATACGAAGGCTATGCGCCGCATGGCGTTGCGCTGCTGGTTGAAACCGCAACCGATAACCACGTTCGCACCGTAGCAAATGTGAAGAGCCATTTTAATAAAGGTCATGGTGCATTGGGAAACAGCGGCAGTGTAAGTTTCCAGTTTAAAAAAATGGGTGTATTCAAATTAAAACCTGAAGGATTGGATATTGATGAACTGGAACTCGAACTGATCGATCATGGCCTGGATGAACTGGGAGAAAGCAACGATGACCAGGGCAACCCGATCATCGTACTCCGTTGTGCCTTTGTTGATTTTGGAAAACTGCAGAAAGCGCTGGAAGATAAAGGCCTCTCACCCATCAGTTCAGAACTCGAATGGATCCCCACCACAACTGTTCCTGTTACCGATGAACAGGCTGAAGATGTAAGTAAATTAATCGAAAGGCTTGAACAGGATGAAGATGTGAATAAGGTGTTTCATAATATGGGATGAAGATAGTTAAGAGTTAAAAGTTAATAGTTAAAAATCAGGTACTTCAACTTTTCACTATTAACTTTTAACTCCGATCAAGAAGTATCTTTGCCTCATGGTAGATCTCACCACCATCCCCCATCCCATCATCTTCTTCGATGGAGTTTGCAATCTCTGCACCGGTACTGTTCAATTTGTCATCAAACATGATCCCAAACATTATTTTCGTTTTGCTTCATTACAAAGTGAGCCCGGACAACAGTTATTAAAAGAATACGGTCTTTCAACAACAGCATTTGGTTCTTTTATTTTATGGGAGAATGGAAAGGTTTATACAAGATCTTCCGCCGCATTGCGTGTAACAAAAAAATTAAACGGCTTGTGGCCCGCATTATTTTCATTCATGATCGTTCCGCCATTTATCAGGAATGCAGTTTATGATCTTGTTGCCAGGAACCGTTATAAATGGTTTGGACAAAAAGAAGCATGCTGGATCCCCACACCGGAACTGCAAAAACTTTTTATCGGCTGATTTACTGCCCACTCACTCCGTCCCAACTTGCATGTTTACTCGAACAGGAAATAAAAACTAAGGAACAACGCTGTAAGGAATACAAGAAAAATAGTAATGTCTCTTCTTGTTTGCACTCTTTTTAGTTTTTGATAAAATACAAAAAGATAGGCTGCATTGGCGGTGATTAGCAATACCAGAAAATTTAATCCGCCAAGAGAAACAAATCCGATTCGCCAGCTGTATGAATCCCCTTTTTTATAAACGGCCACTTTCTGAATGGCATGTGTGATAAAAGAACGGCTTACCAGGATCGTATCATTTTCATTGATATCATTATAAGCAACTACAGGAACGGTAAGCAGGTTCCTTTCCGTTCGTATGGTAAAGATGGCAACCCGTAAACGTGACATGGCTTTTTCTGTTTTGGTTATCACAACTCCTTTATAAGTATCTAAAGGAAGTTCATAACAATCGAGAAAAATAAATACACAAATGCCGAGTAATAAAACAAGGATGGAACGGTTAACCTGGTTGGCTGTCATTAGGTAGTTGGATGGGTGCGTCTAATTAAGCCATTATTTATTTGATAATTTTATATGAGATAAAATTACTTTCCTGTTTCCAAACATTTTGTTATTCTTTCATCATATCACTGATCACATGAATGATCTGTTCTGCATTGGGTTTGCTGAAATAATCGCCATCGCTTCCATAACCTGGCCTGTGAGCCTGTGCGGTAATGGTTCGCGGGGCTGCATCCAGCCATTGAAATGCTTTTTGTTCTTCCATCACCTGGCTGAACATAAATGCAACGGCGCCACCGGGTACATCTTCATCAACAAAAACAATACGGCTTGTTTTCTTTAACGACTCCAGTATTTTGTGATGTATATCAAAAGGAAGTAAAGTCTGTACATCAACTATCTCACAACTGATATCCATTTTCTGTAACCGTTCCGCTGCATCTTCCACGATACGCAGTGTTGAACCATAAGTTACAATAGTGATATCTGTTCCTTCACGTATAATTTCCGGAACACCTAACGGAATAGTATAGTCAAGCAGGTTCGCCGGCACTTTTTCTTTTAAACGATATCCGTTCAAACATTCCACAACGATAGCGGGGTCATTTGCACGCAATAAAGTATTATACATACCTACCGCCTGCACCATATTTCTTGGCACACAAACATACATTCCCCTCAAAGCGTTAATGATCATGCCCATGGGTGAACCGCTGTGCCAGATGCCTTCTAATCTATGTCCCCTTGTTCTGATGATCAGCGGAACGCTTTGCTGGCCCTTGGTTCTGAAATGTGTGGTAGCCACATCATCACTCAATGGCTGCAATCCATACAATAAATAATCTAAGTACTGAATTTCAGCGATCGGGCGCAATCCGCGAAGCGATAAACCGATCGCCTGTCCAACAATGGTTAACTCACGAATACCTGTATCCGAAATTCTGTCGGCCCCATGTTTTTCCTGCAGGCCTGCAAAACCCTGGTTCACATCACCGATATGACCTACATCTTCGCCAAATGCATATACCTTATGGTTATGTTCAAATAAAGTATCGAAATATTTATTCAATACTTCATAAGCATTTACCGTTACCGCATCAAACGGGATCAATGGTTTTACTTCTTCAACAAGCATGGCGCTTTTTGATCCTTCATTATACAGGTCGCTGTTATATAATTTTCTGTTGGTATCGAGTAATGAGTGATAGAATGTTTTGATCTCTTCTATCGATGGAGAATTCGGCGCAGTTTCCATTGCAATTGAAACTGTCCGCAAAATATCCCGGCGCAACGGTTCTTTATTTGTTTGCAGGTCATTCGCGAGTTTTTGCAGATGGTTGTATTTCTCCATATCATTCACCATCACGCCCCGTATCAATTCAATGGCCGATACAGCTGCTTCTTTAATGGGCGCCTGGTATTTTTCCCAGGCATTGTTGCGGCTCGTCCGCACATATTCTTTTGCACCGGTTTCAATATTTGTTAACTCATCTGCATTCGATAATCCCGTTTCGATCAGCCATTCTCTCATTTTTTTGATACAATCCCATTCCTTTTCCCAATCAAGCCGTTCGGCGCTTTTATATCTTTCATGGCTGCCGCTGGTAGAATGCCCCTGCGGCTGCGTTACTTCTTCTACATGAAACAAAACCGGCACATGCGTTTCCCTCACATACTGAAGCGCTTCTTCAAACACTTCGCACATTCCTGCATAATCCCATGCTTTTAATTTATAAATACGGATGCCATTCGTAGTGTCTTCTTTTTCCAATCCTTTTAAAGCTTCAGAGATAGAACCCTTGGTCGTTTGAAAATTTTTGGGAACGGAAATACCATAACCATCATCCCACACAAATATGGCCAACGGAACCTGCAGTACACCGGCTGCATTGATGGTTTCCCAAAAATGCCCTTCGGATGTGCTTGCATCGCCGATCGTGCAAAAACAAATTTCATTTCCATTATGGCTGAGCGATTCAAACTCTGCTGCATGTTTCGCATTGCGAAAACATTTTGATGCAAACGCCAAACCCAGTGCACGCGGCATTTGTGAAGCCGTTGGCGCCATATCCGCAGAAATATTTTTTCTGTTGGCCAGATCCAGCCAATTACCGTTATCGTCTACAAATTTTGTTGAAAAGTGTGCGTCCATTTGCCGCCCTGCACTGAATGGGTCATTCTTAACATCAGGATCTGCATATAATTGTGCGAAGAATTGTTCTACATTGGCCAATCCGGAGGCGAACATAAATGTCTGGTCGCGGTAATACCCGCTCCTGAAATCACCGGGTTGAAAAAATTTTGCCATGGCAATCTGCGCCACTTCTTTCCCATCTCCGAATATGCCGAATTTTCCTTTGCCTGTTAATACTTCGCGCCTGCCTGATAAACTAACTTCTCGGCTCACAACTGCTATCCGGTAATCTTCCAGTATGGTATTCCGGAATCCTTCAAATGACAGCATATCTTCCTTATATCCTAACGAAGTTGTTTGTTCCATTGAGCAAAAATAGCATTACCGGATGAATAGACTAACGGAAATTAGTAACTGTGAAAAACATTTATATGGGTTTATTTTGGCTGAAAAGCAGCCTGGCAGGTAAAATGGTATGTATGGCACAGATTTAGCTTATCCGTAATGGTTTACAGAACCGGATCCTGTAATTTTACACTTCAAATACAAAGCATGAAAAAAACCACGGTTATACTGGCATTGCTGTTTGGCTGTTTATTTTCTGAGGCGCAGGCACAGAATACGGCACCAACTATTGTTGCCGATCCTTTTGCCAATATACTTACATTCAAAAATGACGATTACAATTTTGGCAGGATCGATCTTGGCAAAGCCGTGAGTTATATAATAGAAATAACCAACATAAGTAGAGACACGATTACGCTTGTAAATGCACATGCCGGCTGCGGTTGTACTACCCCCAATTTTACGCCCACCCAAAAATTCGGTCCTGGTGAAACAGTAAAAGTTACCATCCAGTTTAACGGAAGTGTTGCCGGCCAGTTCACGCGTTTTACAGATATCAGCTTCAGCAATGGCTTATCAAAACAAACACGCTTTAGCGGACAAGGTGTGCCTGCTGATCAAAAGAATTAATTCAAAAAAACCGATATGAAAAAAATAGCGCTTCTTTTATGCCTGGCAATTACAACAGTTGCCTTTTCACAAAATCAAACCGATGTGGTATTTAAAACAACAACACATAGTTTTGGCAAGATCAAACAAAATGTTCCGGCTACCTATGTCTTCACTTTTACCAATACAGCTGCAAAGCCTGCTGTGATCGAGTTTGCAAATGCCGAATGCGGATGCACCACTCCCGAGTACAGCAAAGACCCGATCTTAAAAGGCAAATCAAGCAGTATAAAAGTTACTTATAATGCTGCCAATATGGGCACATTTAAGAAAAACGTAAACGTAAAGTTTGTTAGCATGACATTACCCATCACACTTACGATTGATGGAGAAGTAGTGCCTGCAGCAAAGCCTAAAACAAAATAACCAGGTGATATAAAAATGCAAAACGCAATCATAGTTAATAGTGATTGCGTTTTTTGTTTTGACAACGTTCAGCCCCCAACTATCTTTGCGGCATGTTACACATCAGCCAACGCGGCCAGGCAATGCCGGCCTCACCCATCCGCAAACTGGTTCCTTATGCAGAAGCTGCAAAAAAAAGAGGTACCAAAGTATATCATCTCAATATCGGCCAGCCGGATATTGAAACACCTAAAATGATACTCGATGCCGTACGGCATAGTGATTTTAAAGTGCTCGAATACAGTCATAGTGCGGGTAATGAAAGCTACCGAAAAAAATTAGTGGGCTATTATGAAAGTGTGGGCATTCATGTGAACCATAACGAGATCATTGTTACAACCGGTGGCAGCGAAGCCATCCAGTTTGGTTTTATGGCTTGTCTGGATGCGGGTGATGAAGTGATCATTCCCGAACCATTCTATGCAAATTATAATGGTTTTGCGGTAGCTGCAGGTGTAACAGTAGTGCCGGTTACATCACACATTGAAAATGGTTTTGCATTACCGCCAATTGAAGAGTTTGTAAAAAAGATCACGCCGCGCACCAAAGCGATCGTGATATGTAATCCGAATAATCCCACCGGTTATTTATATACAAATGAAGAAATGCAGCAGTTGAAAGAGATCATTCTGAAATATAATCTCTTCCTGTTTTCAGATGAAGCTTATCGCGAATTTTGTTATGAAGGAAAACAGATCAGCGCCATGCATCTGGAAGGCGTGGATGATAACGTGATCATTATGGACACGATCAGCAAACGATACAGCGCATGCGGCGGAAGGATCGGCGCATTTATCACAAAAAACAAAACAGTGCTTGATGCAGTGATGAAGTTTGCACAGGCAAGATTAAGCCCACCCAGCTTTGCACAGATCGCCGGCGAAGCAGCCATCGATCTTCCAGCTGATTATTTTGATACAACAAAAGCAGAATATAAATCACGCCGCGATCTCATCGTAAAAAGGCTGAATGCAATGGATGGCGTTTTCTGTCCAAACCCCGGTGGCGCTTTTTATGCGATCGCCAAACTGCCAATCGATGACGCGGATATATTTTGCCAGTGGCTACTCGAAAATTTTTCTTATCAGAACCAGACGGTAATGCTTGCTCCCGCAACCGGCTTTTATGGAACACCCGGTTTAGGCAGACAAGAAGTTCGTTTAGCATACGTATTAAATTTAAACGACATAAATAAAGCCATGGATTGCCTTGAACAAGCTTTAAAGGAATATAAATGTTCAAAATAGTTTGATAATCAATGTAATTAAGGATAATAAATAATAATGTTAAAACATCAAATATTATATAATAATTATTATAATATTATTATTTTGTTATTAAAATGATATTTTATTAACAAAATATCATTTATACTATTTTTTAAGTGCGTTTTTAGTTCTATTTATCCATATATTTGTATTGTCAGGCAGAAATAAAGCTGACAGGTTCTTACAAGATCTATTTATCTTTTTTCTTATATGGCAAGCAATCGAAGACGTCCCCTGTTTCTACAGGGGACTTTTTTATGGAATAGCGTTAACCTTAAGTCTGCCAATTAAACATCCTGCTCAATATTAAAAAACAATACCCTTGCGGTGTAAGGGTATTTATTATTCAAAGGGGATATCAACTTTCTTAATCCTTTTTGCCGGCAGGTGGCTGACCTGGCCTTTCACCGGGTCTTGGTGGATGCAATGTCTTTTCTATCTCTGTATATTTTTTATACTGCGCCTCGCTTAATACAGATCTGATCTTTGCGTCACGGGCCTGGCTTAATTTATCTACTTCTTCTTTACTTCCCGGGGGCGGAGGAGGAGGTGGTGGTGGCGGTGTTTCAGCCTTTCCATTTTTTGCACGGAGCTTGTCCATCTCAATAAAAAAATCTTTGTATGCTGCTTCTATTTTTGTTTTCTGAGCAACGGTAAGCGTGATCTCTTTGCTGATCTTTTCAGATACATGTTTTAGTTTTTCTTCTGTGCCTGGTGGTTTTGGTGGTTGCTGCGGCTGTGCCATCGCGCATAATACAACCATACTCATGACTGAAAATAAAATGAATTTCTTTTTCATACCGGTGGGTTTGATGATAAAATTTGTTTGCATACAAGGATCTTTTGTTGCTGACCCTTTTTTACATTGGATGCACAAACAGTAGCAAAACCTTTGCTGAAAAAAAACTATTGCTGTGGCGGTGGCGGGCCTCTCCTGTCATCACCTCCAGGTGGCGGGCCGTCGGGCATTCCTTCGCCTCTGCGTGGTGGAAGGCCTTGTTGTTTGCCAGGCGGAGGTGGAGCTATCATACGCAATACTTCCTGCAAAACATTATCAAACTTTTTCTGCTGTGTTTCGTTACATAATTTTCTTATCTGTTGAAAATGCCGAAACGTAATGATATCTGATTGTTGATCCGCAACAGTAGATGCGCGTGCAGCTTTGGCAAGGGCAGAATCAGAAATATCCGGTTGCTGCAATAAAGCGAAGAAAGCATCTTTGGCTGCACGGTTATTTTTACGGGCTTCCATGATATCCTGTTGGTATTGGCTGCGCAGTTGAATCAGTTTTTGTTTTTGTGTTGAATCAAAACCAATTTCTTTTACCAGAAAATCCACCACGCCCGAACCCGCTCCCGGCGGAGGGCCCGGCCTTCTGTCGCGCACAAGCCAGAAAGCCGTGATCGTAGCAATATTCAATGTGATCAGCAGTATGAATGCGATGACCCACCATTTATTCCTGTTGAAATAACTCATTTGTTTGTTTTATCAGTATAAACAGAAGACTCACTGAGTTCGTACTCCTGTGCAAATTTTTGAATATCGGTTGCTGTTCCTTGTGTAACAGGTTGTTCCTGACTGGATGTTTTAATATAATGGTTGATGGCCGTAATATTTAAAACAACCAATAAGAACAGTGTAACAAAAGACACGGCAGGTTTTGTAATAATCATCCAGAAACTATTGGCGGGAGCTGGGCTCTTTTCAAGTTTTGCCTGTAAACGCGTATAAAAAAATGGCGGCATTTCAGCCCTGCTGATACCATCGATGCTTTCTGTTATCTTCTCAATTTCTTCATGTGTAAATTTTCTTTGTTCCATAGACATCCGTTTTTAATCGTTTGCATAATACTGTTGTAACTGTTTGCGCAGGTTTTCTTTTGCACGGTGCATCAGTGCTTCAACTGCTTTTATGGTTACATTCATGATATCGGCTGTTTCTTCATAACTCAATCCCTCAGCTTTGATCAGCGTAAAAGCGATGCGTTGGTTTTCAGGTAACTTCTGCATGGCTTTAAAAAGAAGGGCCGCTCTTTCTTTATTATCCAGCTGAACACCAGGGTGATGAAAATGAACTGCTTCTTCTTTCTCACTTAACCCGATCCATGATCTTAAATTTGCTATCCGCTTCTGCGATCTTTTTTTCCGCTCTGCATCCAGTGCCTTGGAAACCGCTACGCGGTATAACCAGGTTGACAATTTCGCATCTCCCCTGAATCCTTTTATCGAATGATATACCTGGATAAATACTTCCTGCGATACATCTTCGGCATCCTGCATATCCTGTACAATACTCAACACAGTGTTATATACCATGTGCTGCCATGTTTCTACCAACTGCTTAAAAGCCAGCTGATCGCCTTTTTGCAGGGAAAGAATTAGCTCCTGGTCGTTCAAATATTGCCTTATTAAGTGGTTAGACGTTACAACGTACAAAAACCTTCGCCGAAAGTCAACAAAAGCTTCCGTATTTTCATTCACGCACACTTCGGTAAAATTTGTAACTATTTGTTGAGAGCCAGCGTTTTATATTTTTTCCGGAACCAGTGGATCAGAAAAACAATGATATAAAAGCTGCAAACTCTATTCTCAGAGTATCAATAGTAACAGCATGAATAAACCATTTTCTTTTTTTCCTGGTATTGCTTTGCTGCTATCATCTGCTATGCTTCATGCACAGGGTTACCAGGCTTTGCACGGGTCTGCATTTACAGGCAGCACGGCTGTTTTTAATAATCCCGCTTCGTCCGTCACATCGGCTTATAAATGGGATCTGACTCTTTTTTCTGTGCAGGCCAAGATCAGCACTAATGCATTATACATCAAATCCGGTTCCGGAATAAGTATGCAGGAAGATATTAACAGCAAATTCGTACATGCCAATTTTGATGTGAGCCTTCTGAATTTTTTATACAAGCCTGATAATGACCATGCATTCAATTTCGGGATACGTGCAAGAAGTTATACGCATTCCAAAACCATGCCCTTCCTCTATACGGATTCGATCAACAGTATTCACAGTTTTCTTATTACCAATGCAGCTGCACCTTATATCCAGGGATTTATTACCCATACAGGATGGATAGAAGCTGATCTCAATTATTCACAGGTATTAATGGAAAATGATCATTCAAAATTAAGCGGTGGTGTTACGTTGCAGATCATGAAGGGTATTTCTGCTGCTTTTGCCAAGATCAATAAAGTAAGCTATCTCGAAGCAAAGAACGGAACGGATACCAGTTTTACTTTTACCAATGGCAGCGGGTCTTATGGCTATTCTGCCGGTTATGAAGCTAATAATTTAAAAGATTTTAATAACAATACTCTGAGCGCATTGGGATTGAGTATGGGTATTGAATACATGACCTACAACAGCGAAGCAAATGCCGGCGCAATAAATAATAATATCAATTACGATTGGAAAATTGGCGTGAGCCTGATGGATCTTGGCGCCAATTCATTTAAACCGGGAAAAAGTTCCAGCCAGTTTTATCAACCGGATCCGTCAATTGCTGATGCTGATATTGACAAAAAAATAAATAACACGAGTAGCCTGCAGGAGTTTACAGATTCAATTTCCACTTTATTTTCAAACAGTTCGAAGATCGTAAACAATTTTACTATAACCAATCCTACAAGGCTTATTATCAATGTTGATAAAAACCTGGGAAATCATTTTTATGTAAATGGCGAGATGAGTTTGAATTTTTATTCTACCTCCAGTTATACCAAGCTGCGAACAAGAGAATTGAATTTATTAACGGTAACGCCGAGATGGGAAACGATCGGGCTGGGTGTTTATTTGCCGTTGCAATATAATACGCAGGGACAATTATGGGTTGGTGCAGCAGTTAAGCTTGGGCCATTGGTGGTTGGCTTTCACAACTTTGGCATTTTAAAGAAAGATGCCTTGTTAAATGGTGGTGGTTATGTATTGCTTTCTATCCATCCATTCAACAAAAAAAATATAATGGGCAAACTGGATTGCCCGCAATAACATGGCTCATGCCTGTAAACAAAATCTCTGTGCTGAAAAGATCAACACAGAGATTTACAATAAGGTTACACAAGAAATGTGCAGCAACTGACGATCAAAAAAGGTTATTCGGCGGACTGGATATTAGCAGCCTGCTTACCCTTTTTACCATCTGTTATATCAAATGATACTTTTTGACCTTCTTTCAAAGATTTGAATCCGCCCATATTGATGGCAGAAAAATGTGCAAACAGATCTTCACCACCATCATCCGGTGTGATAAATCCGAAACCTTTTGAATCATTGAACCATTTTACAACTCCTGTTGGCATAGTATTAAGTATTTATAGGTTAAATGTAGTGATTTTCGTTGATTTTCGTGTTTTTCCTCCAACTTAACTCAATGGTGAACCCCGAAACAGTAAAGCCCCCGTTTAAACGGGGGCCTTGCTTATGGAATACCGGTTCTTTATTTTTTAGCCTCTTCCTTTTTTTCCATGGTTATCATCTTTCTTCCATTCGTTATGGCGCGGATGATCTTTGTTCTCAAAATATTTATTGTCATGGCTGTCGCGTATCGCCTGCTGATCATGTTTGCCTTTAAATGATGCATACTTTTTCCGGTACATGTCATTGTGGAGCCAGGGTTTTGATTCGTTAGCCACTACTTTATGCGCCGTGTATAAATCAAAATTCCTGTAGCGCGCAGGCAGTGAAGAAGTAGTTATCCACCGCCCGTTTTCCATATAGGTATATTGTTTTGAACTTACGTTGTAATAGGTTTCAATATCAGGGATATAATAATTATCTACATGATCATATCCAACAGGCCCCCATAAAGGCTGCGTACCGATATTAACATTCAAACTTAAACTCAGTTGAGCCCGTGTTTCAGTAAAAGAGAAAGCACCGGACAACAGTAGGATAAAAAGAATTTTTTTCATGATTTTTATTTTTGATTGATTTTTTATGAGCAGGATCTTTTGAAATTTATTTTGTTAGTTACCCAAAGCAGATCCTGTTGCCAAAATTGATATTACACTTTAACTGAAGGAAATTACATAATTCAGGGTTTTCTATTTATTAAATTCGGTGAAGGGCAAATAAAAAGGCCCACACAAATACATGTACGGGCCCATTTGATTCTTTTCATATATGCTTCTTATGCTTCTGCAGCCAGAACACCTTTGAAGAACCCGATCGATTCTGCAATACCCACTAACGGGTCGGTCATATCTTTTTCATATTCAATACTGCAAACTCCTTTGTAATTTATTTTTTGTAACGATTTAACCAACGCCGGAAAGTCAATGATACCACGGCCTATCTCAATGGCTTTACCTTCTTCTACGCCGGCCGTTACATCTTTGATGTGCAGTTCGAACAGCCTGTCTTTGTATTCTTTTACTACCTGCTCGGGCAAAACTCCCGCTCTTCTTGTATGGCCGATATCGATACAAAGCCCCATACGCGGATCTTTGTTTTTGATCCTGTCGTATACATCTTTCGGGCTCGGGTACAATGGATCTTTGGGCCCGTGATTATGAATAGCGACGCGCATATCATATTCCTTTGCTTTTTGTTCAACGTGATCGATCAGGTCATAATTAGGTGCACAAACGATCAGATTAACCCCCACCATTTTTGCATATTGGAAAGCCTGGTCAACCGTTTCTTTTGTTTTCATATAGATCACACCAACTGCATAAACATTGATGCCGGCTTCTTTAAATTTTGCCATGGCCGCGTTGATCGTTTCCTGGCTGCTGTTCAATGGCAGATGAATTTCTTTGACAGAAAGATTGGACACACCAATTTTTTTCATCATGGCAATTGATTTATCCAGGTCGAATTTTGCAAAAGTGTAACCGGCAACACCCACCTGCAAAGTTTGTTTTGCAGCTGCACTGTTTTCACTCAGCGAATGAAATGATGAAGATTTGCCGATCAACGGAACAGCCACTGACCCGGCGAGCCCCATTGCAGCTTTCTGAAGAAAATTTCTACGTGATGATGACATGCGATCGATTTTTTAGGGTTGAAGATAATAGAGTGATAAGTTGTAAGTAGTAAATTATAAGTAATGAGTTGTGTTTATACTTTCGGTTCCCATCCTTTTTCGTATTCGCGGCCCCATAGTTTCATTGCCTGTGTATCGTCTTTGATATGGCCATTTGTTTGATCGATATGTAAAGTATGCCCCACGCGTTGTGAAATATTTCCGAGCTGAACCCAGAGTGTACTTTTGTAACCCGTTTCCACATCGGCATTCGGGCGCTTGCTTACACGCACGGAGTCTAAAAAGTTAGCGATGTGTACTGCATCCAATCCTTCATTCGGGCTCGCGGTATTTCTTCCGTCGATCACTGCATTTGATTTTATTTCTTTCAGTATGTTTCCTTTTTCATCAAATATGGTATACCCATTATGGCCTGTTTGCATAATTCCTTTATCGCCATAAAACATCACACCGCGATCTGTTCCCTGCACCTTAAAACCGCTGCAGCTGCGGCCCTCCCACAATACCGTTGCTTCGGGACAATTATAAGTGATCAGTTGTGTATCGGGTGTTTGCCAGTCATCAGAAAAATAATAACGGCCGCCGGTTGAGTTAACTTCAAGCGGGTAATCAATTCCCAAACCCCAGCGCGCAACATCAATTTCATGTGTTCCGTTATTCAATGCTTCTCCTGTTCCCCAATGCCAGAACCAGTGCCAGTTATAGTGAATGAGATTATCCTTGTAAGCCATACGTGGCGCAGGCCCTTGCCAGAGATCGTAATCCAGCCCTGCGGGAACCGGTGCATCTTTACCAATACCGATAGACTTGCGTGAATTGGTGTACCAGCATTTTACCAAATGAATTTTTCCGATAGCGCCTGCATGCAATTCGTTGATGCCTTCAGTTAATAAATTCCATGACCTGCGTTGGGAACCCATTTGAACTACACGGTTATATTTTCTTGCAGCAGCAATGGCGAGCTCTCCTTCGCGTGGATTATGTGATAAAGGTTTTTCAACATACACATGTTTACCGGCAGTGCAGCAAATGATAGCGGCAGGTGCGTGCCAATGGTCAGGCGTTGCAATATAAACCGCATCGATGTCTTTATTCAATATCGTTTTACGAAAATCATTCTCGCCTTTGGGCGCATCTTTACCGGCTTTGATTACTGCGTTGATGCCTTTCATTCTTGCTTTTTCATCTACATCGCAAACAAAATCCACCTGTGTATTTTCCTGTTTGGCAAAGATGGGCGCCATGGCTTCGCCGCGGCCATTGCAGCCGATAACGGCCATGTGAATACGGTCGTTTGCACCGATGATACGGTTATAACTTTTGGCGCCAAAAGTTTCGCCTATCCCACCGATGGCAATTACGGCCGATCCCTGCGCAATGTTCTTTAAAAAAGTTCTTCGTGATTTTCTCATGGCATGTTTTTACAAACTGATGTTGAAGATGTTGCAATCGTGAGGCGTGAGGAGTCAGTCGTGAGTAAAATTCACCCTATACTGAAAACTTACGCATGTGAATTTTGTTTTTTTTCCGCAGGAAGTGATTAGAGCGGCTATCTAAATTTACGAAAACGATGTAGTATATTCATTGGCGGTAAAATAAAAATGTATTACTTATTTGAAATGGCTTTGATTGAATAACTTTAAGCACTCCTGCAAACATGTTAAACACAAACGATACACAGCCTGCCAATACCATCCGTTGGGGAATTATTGGTTGTGGCGATGTGACTGAAATAAAAAGCGGCCCGGCATTTAATAAAGTTCCATCATCTGCTTTAATAGCCGTTATGCGGCGCGATGCGGCCAAAGCGAAAGATTATGCAATGCGCCATCATGTAGCCAAATGGTATGATGATGCGGCAAAGCTGGTCAATGATCCCGATATCAACGCGATCTATGTTGCCACACCACCCGGTTCGCATGAAGAATATGCGATCGCTGCGATGAAAGCGGGTAAACCGGTGTATGTAGAAAAACCAATGTCTATCAATATGGATGCCTGTTTGCGGATGAAAGCAACTGCAGACGCAACGGGTATAAAACTATGCGTGGCACATTACAGAAGGGCATTGCCGATGTTCAGAAAAATAAAAGAATTGCTTGATCATAATGCCGTTGGTGAAGTAAGAACAGTACGGCTGAGTATGATGCAGCCCGATAAATCTGCCATCATCACACAAACTGAAAACAACTGGCGCGTTGATCCCGCCATTGCAGGTGCGGGTTTGTTTTATGACCTTGCCCCACATCAAATAGATATTTTACTTTATTTTTTTGGCAATCCGATCGAAGCTTCTGGCCTTAGCGCTAACCAGGCCGGGCTTTACAAAGCGCAGGACGTTGTAACCGGTGTGATGCGTTTGCCAAAAAATATTTTATTCAACGGGCAATGGTGTTTTACGGTTGCTGATGGATTGCAGGAAGACCTTTGCGAGATCGTTGGGTCGAAAGGGCGGATCTCTTTTCCTGTTTTCGGGCATACCATAACTATTAAAACAAATGTGGAAGAAGAAGTGATCTACTTTCAGCCACCGCCGCATATTCAGCAACCGATGATCGAAAAAGTAGTGCAGTACTTTTT
>Ga0206949_1112_pt1 | contig 30913 bp, 20 predicted proteins | sample Alteio_BWOrgHeat_40_FD_153240 | JGI IMG/M metagenome (GOLD analysis project Ga0206949, IMG submission 153240) | Enriched cells from forest soil in Barre Woods Harvard Forest LTER site, Petersham, Massachusetts, United States -... | ecosystem: Environmental > Terrestrial > Soil > Temperate forest >...
CCATAGGTGGCGGCAAGTGGAGTGTATCTGATACCAATATAGCCGTGATAGACTCTATGACCGGTATATTGAAATCTGTAAAAGGCGGTTCTGTAACCATTACTTATACACTGTCATCGGCATGTGCAACTGTGTATACGACCAAGGTATTTACAGTGATTCCTTCGCCCGCTGCTATAGCTGGGGCAAACCCATTGTGTGTAGGCAGCACAGCTACTTATACGGATGCAACACCTGGAGGTACATGGAGTTTTAGCGGCACTACTGCTGCTACGATGCCACATGCCGGAATGTTGACCGGTATTTATCCAGGCATAGCTACACTTACTTATACTGAACCTGTAGCTGGCTGCCAGTCGTGGCTGGCGGTGAGTGTGAATGGTATAGCCGGGCCTACAAATGTATGTAACGGCGACTCAGTGATATTGGTATCATCGAATACAGGAGGTGCATGGACGAGCAGTAATATGGCAGTAGCACTGGTAGGTACAACAGGCAAGGTATATGGTGTGGGTATCGGCACGAGCACTATTTCTTATTCGTCGCCTGTATGCCCATCATCAGTGGTAATGCATGTGAACCCGATAGCGCCAAACGTAGGCGGTGACAGTGTATGTATAGCAGGCACAGACTACATCACCAACATAGTAGGCGGTGGTGTATGGATCTCAACTAATCCGGGTATAGCGAAAGTGTCCTCAGGACCGGGACTTATAACGGGTGTATCTGCAGGGACAACAACGATCAGTTATATTACTCCCGGCGGCTGTTTATCGAAAAGCATGGTGCAGGTAATACCTACGCCAGGGCCTATAACAGGGCACCTGGAAGTATGTCCCGGCCTGACACAGACACTTGCCGATACTACGCTGGGCGGAGTATGGAGCAGTGGCAAGACCTCTGTAGCAACAGTGACCCCGAAGACAGGAGTAGTAACGGGTGTGGTGGCAGATACAGCTACGATCTTCTATACGGTGCGCCCTGGTTGCTCAGCCACGGCATTGTTTATAGTTAACCCGCTACCGTTCCCTATAACAGGCCCGGATACGCTGTGTCCCGGAGTGATAGATACGATGCATGATGCGAGCATGGGTGGCAGATGGACAACGAGTACACCACTGCTGGATACGATAGTAGATTCGACAGGCAGGATCACAACGCTACTGCCCGGCGGTAATGCAATGATCACGTATACACTACCTACCACATGTACTATCAGCAGGGGCTTGTATATATACAAGTTGCCGCCTCCTATTATCACGTACGATTTTGGAGGAAGTGACTTTGTTGCGCCTGCCGGCTTCCCGCACTACCAATGGTATGACAGTGTAACAGGCCTTATACCACATGCGACCTCACCGACGCTGGCGCAGACTTATTTTCAATGGGTGTACGTGGTGGTGACGGATACGAACGGTTGTAAATCGGAGTCTGCGAAATACTATTTTGAGTCAGATAAGCTGGGACTGAACGGAGTGAACGGCCCACAGATAAAGATATATCCGAACCCTGTGCAGGGGACATTGCATATAGCTGCTACGATAAAGGTACGTGCAGTGATAACGGGCATAGATGGTAAGATAGAGATAGACGAGGCAGACGCACGAGATATAGATGTGAGCAGGCTGGCTAATGCTACGTACCTGATATCGCTGTATGACGAGAGCGGTCAACTGGTAACAGTACAGAAGATGGTAAAAGACTAAAACAAGTTAGTAATGCTATACAAGAGCTGCCCTTACCGGCAGCTCTTTTTATGTATAGTAACCCGGTGTGATGATGCAATGGATATTTCCCGATTCCTAAGTATATTTATGCTTTATGGCGAAGACTAAGAAAGCGAATGCAACCGACCAACCTGTGAAGCCCGCCGCACCACAAAAAAAAGAGGCAATTAAAAAAGGCCCCTTTGTTTTTGGGGAAGGATGGGATAAGTTAAAGACATCTACGCAGGTGTATATAGTGGCAGGTATTGCGGCTATCACCTGGTTTTTTTACCAAACGTGCCTCAACAATCAATTGACCAACTGGGATGATCCCGGTTATGTAAAGGACAACGGACTAATAAAAGACATATCAGCAGAGGGGTTGAAGAATATTTTTACGACGCCTATAATGGGCAACTATCACCCGCTGACCATTCTGAGTTTTGCGATCGAGTATAGTTATGTGCGGCTGCAGCCATGGCTGTATCATTTAGACAGTCTTTTGTTCCATATCCTGGTGACGGTGCTTGTATATTGGTTTGTGCAGTTGCTGACCAAACGGCCTGTGGCAGCGGCGGTAGCGGCATTGCTGTTCGGGCTGCACCCGATGCATGTGGAATCGATAGCGTGGATAGCGGGCAGGAAGGATGTGATCTACGGAGTATTCTATATGGCGGCGTGTGTGACTTACGTGTACTATGTACGTGAAACAGGGAGTAAAAAATGGTTGTTCTATAGCGGCGTTATTTTACTGTTTGTTTGTTCGCTGTTGTCCAAGCCTGTAGCTGTGATACTGCCGGTGACGTTGTTTCTTATCGACTATTACGAAGACCGGAAGCGGGACTACAAGCTTATAGTGGAAAAGCTGCCGCACTTTGCGATATCCGTGGCATTTGGTATACGGTCGCTTATAGACCAGAAAGATTTCGGGTCGCTGGGCACGCAGAATGTGAGCCATAATTTTATAGAGCGCATGTGCTTAGGCAACTATGCGCTGGTGACCTATTTATGGAAGGCGGTAGTGCCGGTAGGCCTTTGTAATTTTTATCCCTATCCTGATAAGGAGAACGGTACATTGCCCTATATCTATCTTATATATCCGGTCATCGTTATTGTTATACTTGTTCTTCTGTGGCTATTTGCGCGTAAAAAGAAAATAGTTGTTTTTGGCAGCCTGTTCTTCCTTGTCAACATTATACTGCTACTCCAGTTCCTGCCGGTAGGTGGCGCTATACTTGCAGACCGGTATACTTATATCCCTTACCTGGGGCTGTTCTTTATAGCCGGGTGGTATGTGTCGGAATGCTTTGAAGTGGGAGGTAAGAAAGAATTCCGGTATGCGGTAACGATCATTACGGTGGGGTATTCGTTGTTGCTGGGCTACCTGAGCAATGAACGATGTAAGGTATGGTATGATACGATCACATTGTGGACAGACGAGATAGAGAAAGAGCCGGTACGCGCTCCGAATGCTTATAACAACCTGGGCTTTTGTTATTTCAATAAGTTTAATGACGCAGTGAATGCAGACGAAAAGAAACTGTACTATGATTCTGCATCAGTACTGCTGCGCAAGGCGATAGAGTTGCAACCGGGTTTTGCCAATCCGTATATATCGCTGGGAGAGTTGCTGAGGAGTGTAGGGAAGTTCCCGGAGGCCAAGATAAAATACTACACAGCTATAAGCCTGCAGAATGCGTTTGAGAACGCGAATGCCTACCTGGGCCTGGCGATTATATATGCCATCAGTAAGGTCTACGACTCATCGGACTATTGCTTCAGGATGGCTTTGAAAACAAAACCCTACTTTCCAGAGGCGCATAGTAACTACGGTAACTTTTACGACATGACCGGACGCCATGAGGAAGCGCTGAAAGAATACGCTGTGGCTATAGGGCAAAACCCCGATATGGTAGCACCCTACCTGAATCGCGCACGGACATTGCAGCGCCTGCACCGTTGCGGGGAAGCGATGAAGGATTTCCAGACGGCGCTGGACCTGAGTCCCGGCATGGGCGAGATATACTACTCCCGGTCTTATTGCTACACGGAAGACGGCAAGAAAGCGCTGGCCCTGCAGGATGTGGAAAAGGCGCTATCACTGGGATTCACACGGATAGACAAGAACTATTACCAGATGCTGAAAAGCACTGCTCACTAATAAACCGCCGCAACGTAAGATCGCTATGGCGAAGAAAACAAGCAAACAGCAAACGAAACCGGAAATACCTGAACTTGCCGCTACGGTAGCAAGGGAGCCGTTTGACTTTTTTGCTGCATGGCAAAAGGGAGGCTTGTTGATCCATTTGCTGGTAGTAGCCATGATAGCGGCCATTACGTGGTGGGTGCTAAAGGGTTGCCTTGGGAACCAATTTACAGACTGGGATGATGCAGGCTATTTTGTGAACAACCCTATAGTGCGGGATATGTCGCATGAAGGGCTGAAGCGTATTTTCAGCGAGCCGGTAATGGGGAATTATCACCCACTGACGATGCTCAGCTATGCGATAGAATTCAGTTACGTAGAACTGGAACCCTGGCTATACCATTTCGACAGCCTGTGGCTCCACATACTGGTGACGATAGAGATATACTGCTTTGTGCAGCTGCTGACCAAACGCCCTGTGGCAGCGGCAGTAACAGCACTGCTGTTTGGTATACACCCGATGCATGTAGAGTCGGCGGTGTGGGTAGCTGGCAGAAAAGACCTGCTGTGCGCTTTGTTTTATATAGCAGCGAGTATTTGTTATGTGTATTATGTGCGTGTGCAGCGTAGTAAAAGATGGTTATGGTATGGTGCTGTCCTGGTGTTGTTTGTGGGTGCGCTGCTATCGAAGCCAGTATCTGTGACGCTGCCAGTGGTGCTGTTGCTTATAGACTACTATGAAAAGAGGGAATGGAAGGCGGTAGTGCTGCTGGAAAAGATACCGCATTTTATTCTTGCGCTAATATTCGGTATGCTGTCTGTGAAGATACAGCATGGCGGCGGCGCTATGGATGTGCAGAAGGTGCCGTATAATTTTATAGAGAGGATAGCACTGGGCAGCTATGCATTCGTCACCTATGTGTGGAAGGCTGTGTTGCCTGCGCATCTATGCTGTTTCTACCCGTATCCGCAGAAGGTGAATGGGTATTTGCCCATGGTATACTATCTGTATCCGCTGGCAACTGCTGCTCTTGTGTATGCTTTATGGAGATTTGCGAGAATGAACCGGGTGGTGGTTTTTGGTGTGCTGTTCTTTATCGTCAATATCTTGCTGCTTTTGCAGTTCATACCTGTGGGGGAATCTATACTGGCTGATAGGTATAGTTATCTCCCATATACAGGTTTGTTTTTTATTGCAGGGTGGTATGTGTCGGTGGCCCTTACACCAGATATGAGCAAGGCGCTACACTACGCCGTGCTGGCGCTCGTAGTAGCCTATGCGGGCTGCCTGGGTTATGCGAGCAGTGAGCGCTGTAATGTATGGTATGACGCAACGACGCTGTGGACAGATGAAATTGAAAAAGAACCAACGCGCGCGCCAATAGCCTATAATAACCTGGGCTTTGTTTACTTCAATAAGAAAAACACAATTGCAGACCCGGGTGAAAGAAAGGTAGCTACCGACTCTGCGATCTACCTGCTGGGGAAAGCTGTGGAGCTGAAGCCGGATATGGTGAACGCACTGCAGGGGCTGGGTATCCTTCTTTATATGCGCGGTGACTTTGAATCGTCTGCTACGTATTTCAGAAGAGCGATACAATTGCAGCCGACAGCGGACAATTATACAGACTATGCCAACGTACTGATGCAAATGGGCAAGAGCGACTCTGTGCTGATCGTCTATAGTATCGCGGTGTCGTTGAACCCGGATATGTATGGAGGTTATCTGAACCGGGCGCGGTTTTTAAAGATGCAGGGACGTATGGATGAGGCGGCACGTGACCTGGACAAGGTGATCTCGATAAACCCAAATATTGGCGAGGCGTATTATCTTCGATCGTTTGGCTACGCGCAGAAGGGCGAAAAGGCACTGGCATTGCAGGACGTGGATAAAGCAATCTCATTGGGATATGGGCAGGTAGATAACAATTATTACCAGCAACTGAAAAACTAAACGTATTCATGGCGAACAAGAAAAGCAAAATAGCAAATACCGCAACTGACACAGGACAGGCGTTACCAAAAACGCCTCAAGTGAAAGCCACTGGTGGGTCTGTTGCCGGCGAACTTAAACCGTCTACGCATGCGCTGATCATGGCCGGGATAGCGGTGCTCGTTTTTTTGGTTTTGAAAGTTTGCCTGAATAATCAATTTACGAACTGGGACGACCCGGGCTACATACAGGACAATACGCTGATAAAAAATCTTTCTGCTGCGGGTATCAAAGCTATTTTTTCTGAGCCGGTGATGGGTAACTACCATCCGCTGACCATACTCAGCTATGCGCTGGAGTATAGTTCGGCGAGGCTGGACCCGTGGTTATACCACTTTGATAACCTGGCGCTGCATGTGCTGGATACACTGCTCGTCTACGTGTTTATTTTCCTACTGACACGCAGGCCTGTGGCTGCTATTGTTACGGCTTTGCTATTCGGGCTGCACCCTATGCATGTGGAGTCTGTAGCGTGGATATCAGGCAGGAAGGATGTGCTCTATGCTTTTTTTTATTTTTCGGCATGTGTATGCTATATGTACTATTTGCGCGCTGCTGATGGTAAGAAGGCTGGCTGGTATGCAGGTATACTTGTGTTGTTCATTTGTTCGCTGCTGGCCAAGCCAGTGGCCGTAACCCTGCCTGTGACCTTACTGCTAGTGGACTATTTCGAAAAAAGGAAATGGGAAGCAAAGTTGTTGCTTGAGAAGGCGCCGCATTTTATACTGGCTTTGATATTTGGTATCATCGCGTTAAAGGTGCAGCATACGGCCGGTGCGATGGACATGCAAAAAGTGCATTACAATGTGCCGGAGCGAATCGCATTGGGTAGCTACTCTCTGATCACTTATTTATGGAAGGCGGTTTTGCCGATAAGCCTGTGCAACTTTTATGCTTATCCGCAGAAGGTAGGTGGAGCATTGCCGGTACTGTTCTATTTGTATCCGCTGGCGGTAGCTGCTATTGTGTTCGGGGCATGGAGGATTGGGCGTAAGAACAGAGTAGTCGCTTTTGGCCTGCTTTTCTTTATTGTGAACATTGCATTGCTGCTTCAGTTCCTGCAGGTGGGTGAGGCTATATTTGCTGAGCGTTATAGCTACATTCCTTATACAGGTTTGTTTTTCATAGCTGGATGGTATATTTCTGAATTATTTTCAGGAGTTAAGAAGCCTTATACCAATGCTGTTCTGGGTGTTTCGGGCATATACATGGCCTGTCTTTTTCTTGTAAGCAACGACAGATGCACGGCGTGGTACGATGCCATAAGCTTGTGGACAGATGCCATACAAAAAGACCCGGTACATGATCCCGGCGCTTACAACAACCTGGGGTTTATTTATTACAGGAGATGGGCCACTGATGCAGACCCATATGTAAAGAAGAGGGATTACGACTCCGGTATACTGCTGCTGAATAAGGCAATAGCACTGAAACCTGAGTTTATGAACCCCTATGTATCGCTGGGCGAAATGGAGCGCGGGAACGGACAGTATCATGAGGCGCGGAACACGTATTTCAGCGCGTTCAAGTACGACAGCAAGAACCCCAATATGTACCTGGGCCTGGCTATACTGTATTATATCACCAAGGACACGGATTCTGCTGCAATATGGTTCAGGGGGGCGCTGGCTGTAGACCCATCACCACAGGCATACGGCAACTATGCTAATTTCCTGAACCTTACGGGCAAGACTGACTCTGCACTTATCGAATATGGTATAGCCATTGCCAGGGCACCTGAGGCTTATGCCTCTTATCTGAACAGGGGAAGACTGCTCAGAGATAAGGGCAGGATAGATGAGGCGATCGATGATCTTTCTCACGCCATAAAGCTTAACCCTGACCTGGGAGAACTATATTACGAGCGATCGCTGTCGTATAATATGAAAGGGCAAAAGGCGCTGGCGCTACAGGATGTGGACAAGGCAATAGCTGCGGGTTACGATAAAGTGGACAACAACTATTACAACGGATTGAAACAGCAATAGTGTCGTGTCAATGGCTCCGTCCTTTAGGTCAATGTCATTTAGTTAAGCAATATTGCGTTTCATAAGACTACATTCAACCCTTACAGGGCGTATCGGTGTTGTTTAGAATTCGATGGGTGGTATCCATCGTTGTTATCCCGATGGTCGATGCCCACCCCGCGCTACATCGATGGGCGATGCCCACCGTTGTGGGATTTTGCCCTTACAGGGCGTGTCGGTGTTATCTCGAATTAGATGGGTGGTATCCATCGTTGTTATCCTGATGGTCGATGCCCACCCCGCGCTATATCGATGGGCGATGCCCACCGTTGTGGGATTTTGCCCTTACAGGGCGTGTCGGTGTTATCTCGAATTCGATGGGTGTTATCCACCGTTGTGATCCCGATGGTCGATGCCCACCCCGCGCTATATCGATGGGCGATGCCCACCGTTGTGAGATTTTGCCCTTTCAGGGCGTGTCGGTGTTATCTCGAATTCGATAGCAGCAGGCTATTTCGCTTTATTGATGACCCTGTTTATCTCCGCCCAGGTGGTGCTAATCTGTGCCGGGTCCAAAGCTTTATTTCTTATAGATACCTCTGCAATAGGCCCTACATAGAAGCGGCACTGGCCCTTATTCTGGTCAGTGCTGAAATTGCCTATAGCCAGCTTATAATCAGGCTGCCTGGTGATATGCTCTTTGAGGTGCTGCGACAAAACGAGCTGGTTATTGGAATATATCGCTATGCTGTCCGGAAAAACATTTATCGCCATATACACCCATTTATTATTGCCCAACTGCGTGGTAAGCTTCGTTTTATTGATAGCAAAGAAAAAGTTGAAAGAATTAAATTCCTTGCCGAATACAAACCCACCATTGTTGCTTACATAACCTATTAAAGTAGATTCAGGATACATTTGTGGAGTGGACAGGAATAACATCTCCGCAGAAAATTCGGGATTAATAACTACAGGAGGCACGCCCATTGCATCACTGATGCGGTTATTTATTCCTGTTGAATCATCAGAATACTTTCTATAAAACACGCGGTTATCAGGGCGGTCGAAAAATGCCTCTCCTCCCATCTCATGTTTTCTTTTGTCCAGTATGACCATAGTGCCGTCTACAGCTTTATATTCGTAAGATGCTGCCAGAGCGGCAAAAGGTAGCCCCATATAAACATAGCTGGCAGGAGTGGGCTCAATAAAAATGCGGAAGGAAGAATCTTTTATTACTCTTGCCAAACGCTCGGCATCCTCTTCAAAAAACAGATCTATGAAGCCGGGATTGAAAGCAGACTTTCGTTTATATCCATCAATGAAAAGTGGTTGGGTCTTCTTTTGCATGATGAGCAGTAGTTTCTTATTGCCGGGGTTGTTTTTGGTAATAAATTCGTTGCCCGCCTCTGCCCTTTGTGTAGCGTCTGCGAAATTGGCTTTATCGTCTTCCTGGTAATAAAGCGATACAATTTTTGGTGCATTGAATGCTATCTCAAAGACCGAAAAAGAGACAAGAAAGAGGAAAGCCACAAACAAAGCATTGAGCAAAAGGATGTTATTTTTTCTAACCGTAGTCCAGAGTTCATCTCCCAGAATGGTGAGCAGGAAGAAGCAGAAGGCGGAACTCATGGCGAAATTTGTATCCTGGCTGCGGCCCTGGAAATAAGCAAAATATCCAAGCGCTATAAGCGACACCAGCATGATGAGCGTAGACTTGTGCGTTATTTCTTTATTGAACCATTTGACCACTGCGTATGTGAAGCCAAGGATGAGGACGAGCGCCATAAGGTTCCAGGGGTGCACTGACGACATGGGCAGCGCACCCACGCCTATGTTGCCGAAAAGAGCAATTGTAGAGAAGAGCAAACTAAGGTCGGGCCAGGAACCATAGGCGAGATAAATAATCAGCTTGTAAGCATAGAAGACGGCGCAAACAATGAGGATACCGGCTATAACATGATACAACATCTTTTTAACAGCAGGCTTTCCATCAGAGGTATAATAGTCGCTGTAGATATTCACCAGTATCCAGGAGATGTAACACACCAGCCCCATCTCGGGATTCCAGAGGATAAACATAGCGGACAGTACGAACGTGAACCAGTACAGGGACACTGGCTTTTTTTGAAAGTAGATGACCGATAAAAAAACAAGGGTGCTGGGCACGAGATAGCGAATGGGAACATAAGAGAAAACACAATCGAAAGCCAGTAAGACCTTAAAATCGAAGTAGGGAAAGAAGATGATGGCCGCAAAACCAAGGAACAATATGAACTGGTTGCTTACCAGTTTCTTTAAGGCATAAAAATTGAACAACAATGATAACCCGGCAAGCAATGACATGACCAACGAGAACTTGAAGATATTCATGCCAATGACACTGAAAATAGGCTGTAAAAAGTGAGGATATAGTCCGTAGGTATTGGTAAGATGGTCTACGAGCATGGGCAGGCCAGCATATACCTGCGTCATGGAATAGTATACAGCGGCGAAGTCGTACTTGTTTTCATTGGCGTAAGGAAAATTAAACGTGTTCATTACTACTACCGAAACGATGCAGAACGCAACAAGCAGGTAGCCAACAACTGCTGTAGTTATTTTAAACGGCTTCTTATTTTCCAAATCGGTTTTTTTGAGGTATTTGAAAAACAGGAAAGCGATCAACGGTATGAGTACGGCTGCATACAGCCAAAGGAAACTACCCAGGAAGGTGTTTGTAAAATAGAAGTCGAAATTAGTGAGGCTGACCCCATCCTGCTTATTCTGTGCTTTTTCGGTAGTGCCCGGACCGTAGGGATTGAGCGCGGCAAAGTCTGCATAGATAAGGACGGCGAGGAAAATGATGCATGCTACGGAAATAATGGTGTACAGTTGACTCTTTGCGATCTGGTTCAGCCAGTCCTTACGGGAGAATAGATAATAAAACAAGAGTATACAGGGGACAACGGTAAGCACCCCCAAGCGGAATAAAAGGGCCTCCATGGGTTCAGGCCGGGTATAATCGGGTTCGGCTAATCTATCAGCAGCTAACTTCTTTAGCGCTGCAATGTCAGGGTGATATACATTTTGCGTAATGACGGCAATGATATAGTAAACCAGCAAGGCGGCGAGGATGGAAAATATCCATCGCAACGTTTCCTCTTTTAACTTCACGGTACCAGGCAGTTCTGTGCCGGTTACTTTTGCAGTGTTTGTTTTATTTCCAGCCATTTATTTTTGATCTCTATTGAATCCTGCACTTTATTTACGATAGCCACTTCGGAGATAGCGCCTATGAAATCCCTGAATTCGCCCGGCTCGCCGTGATTGCCCACACTCACCTTCTTAGCTGATGTGCGTATAGGCCCTTTCAGCGCACCGACGGCGGCAAGGCTTCCGTTTATAAAGATGTTTACGTGGTCGGTGTAGGCATTTGCCACCAGGTATACCCAGGTATTATTGGGTACAGGTGTGGAGATGGAAGTGCTATTGACCGTGAAATAGTATTTAGAAGTATTGAGCAAGTGAGCAATGGTAAAGCCGCTGGAGTCTTTACGGTTCGCGTTCCCTACCAAGGTGGCATCCAGGAATATCTGGAACGACGAGAAAAATAATACCGATACGGAAAACTCAGGCCCGGGCGCCACCGGCGCTATGCCTTCAGCATCATCTACCCGGCGTTTCATTCCTGCCCTGTCATCAGTATATTTTCTATGCAGCACTGCTTGTTGTGTATCTGTAAAAAATGTGGCTTCAGAGTTCCTGATCTTCCGTTTAGTGAGCTTTGATATCTTTCCGTTTGCAGCTCCGAATGTATAAGATGCGCCTGCCGCTGCGTACGACCGCTCCATGAACGGATAGGCATTGACGATGGCTTCCATAAAAACAGTACTTGGAGAATCAATCAATATATCTTCGAGCCGGGCTATATCTGTTTTGAAAAACACTTCCAGGTTGCCCGGGTTAAAAGCAGACCTCCGTTTGTTGCCATCAAAGAACAGGGCCTGGTACTTGCGCCTCGCCAGGATGTGTATGCTCTCATGCTCATTAGTGTTATCTACTATAAAGCTTACATCACCGTCTACAAGCTCCTGTTCTTCGGGGTGCTCCGCTTTGTCGGCCTCCTGGAAAACGAGATCTTTCATTTTGTCCTGGCCATATGCGATCTCGAAAGCTGAAAAAGAGACGATCAACAGGCAAATAACAAACAAGCCATTGAGCAAAAGGTCGTTGGTCTTCCGGGCTGTTGCCCACAATTCATCGGCCAGTATAGTGAGCACGAAAAGAGAGAAGCAGGAACTGAATGCAAAATTGGTATTCTGGCTCCTGCCCTGGAAATACACAAAATACCCCAGCCCGATAAGCGACACCAGCATGAGCAGTGTAGACTTTGGTGTTATCTCTTTCTTAAACCACTTAACTACAGGGTAGGTAAAACCGAGGATGAGTATGAGCGCCATAATGTTCCATGGGTGCACTAATGACATAGGCAGCGCGCCAACACCCAGGTTGCCGAAGAGCGTAATAGTAGTGAACAACAAACTAAGGTCGGGCCAGGCACCATAGGCTATGTAAATAAGCAGCTTATAAGTGTAGAAGACAGCAAATACTATGATGATGCCAGCTATAACATGAGACAACATCTTTTTTATAGCAGGCTTGCCATCAGGGCCATAGAAGTCGCTGTAGATATTGACCAGTATCCAGGAGATGTAGCAAACCAGTCCTATCTCCGGGTTCCACAGAATAAGGCAGGCAGAGATAAAAAAAGTTGCCCAATATCGCAGGGCAGACTTTTTGAAAAAATATAAGACCGACAGGAAAATGAGTACGCTTGGAACGAGGTAGCGGATGGGGTAATAGGAGAACACACTATCGAATATGGTAGTGAACTTGAAGTCGAGGTAGGGGAAGAACATGATGGTAGTGAACCCTAAGAACAGGATGATGTTATTGCTTACCAGCTTGCGCAACGCATAAAGGTTCATGATAAATGACAACCCTGTAAGCAGCGACATGACCATGGAGAACTTGAGGACATTGAGACCAATGACCTGAAAGAGGGGGTTGAGGAAATGTGGGTACAGGCCATAAGTATTGGTAAAGCGATTTACCAGCATGGGTAAACCTGCATAGACCTGCGTCATAGAATAATAGACAGCAGTTAAGTCTATTTTGTTCTCACTGCGGTATGGCGCGTAGAAGATGTTCATGGCCACTATTACCGCTATGACCAAGGCGATAAGCCCGTAGCCTGCAACCGAAGAGACGACGGTAAACATTTTGTTTTGTTCCCAGTTCTTCTTTTTTATCCCGATAAAAAAGATGCAGGCAATCAATGGCACGATCACGAAAACATAAAACAGCAGGTAGTTGCCTACGAAGAGGTCGGCAAAATAGAAGTCGAAATTTGTGGCCGAAGTCACGTCACGTTTGTTCTGGGAAGGCTCTCCGCTGAGTGGACCATAAGGATTGGCGGCTGTAAAATCGAAGTAAATAAGTGCAGCTATTGCAAGAAGGCAGGCACCAGTGATCAGGAGGTAAGCAGGCTTACCAGCGAGTGAGCTGATCCATTTTGTTCGCGAAAGCAATGCATACAGCCCGAGTGTAGCAGGAACAATTGTCAGCACCCCCAAACGGAACAACATGGCCTCCATAGGTTCCGGACGCGCGTAAAAGGGTTCGATGAGCAGATCACTGACTTTTTTATTTAACAGCTCAATATCGGGATGATATACGTTATGGACAATGCTAGCTATTATATAGTATATCAATACTGCGCCGAGGATGGAAAATATCCAGCGCAGCATTTCTTCTTTTAATGGGGTAGCAGTGGTAGTAAGGTTCATTTTTGTAAACAGGTTCACGGCATAAATATATATACAACACGCCAATTCATTAAATAGACGAGCTAATGGGAAGAAATGTTAGCCGACTACTGTGAAAATGATTGTCGATGAAGATAAAACACACGATTTTCGCATATGTTATGCCATTTATAACATAGAGATAAAGAAAGATAAACTTATCTGAATGGAATTTTCATATTATTTCCTTATCTTTGCCGCTCGAAAAAAGTGTATTTATTTAAAAATTTTGATGCAAATGTCTCATTTTACAGCTGAAAAGAAGGCGAATATTTTCAAGAACTTTGGTGGAAACGAAAAAAACACTGGTTCCATAGAATCTCAGATCGCAATGCTCACAGAGCGTATCAATCATATCTCGGGGCACCTGAAGACCAATAAAAAGGACTTCTCAACAAACCGTGGATTAATGTCGATGGTAGGTCGCCGCAAACGTTTACTAACGTACCTGAGCAACAACAACCTCGAGTCATATCGTGGCCTGATCGAAAAGCTTGGTTTACGCAAATAAGTAAAAACCATTCAACTATTCCCAACTCAACCGGTTGGGAATAGTTTTTTATTACGCATGCTCATTAAGTGCATTTTAAACACCGCTTAAGGATATCGAACAAAGAAAGGCTGCAAAACAGTATCTACGGGTTTGGGCTGTCTGCTTTCCACTTTATACTTAGGATTAAATTTTGATAGTATGATTCCAAATCCCATTTCCGTATCGCTGAAATCAGCCGACGGCCGTGAAATATCAATAGAAACGGGCAAGATGGCCCGCCAGGCCGATGGCGCAGTAGTAGTTCGCCAGGGCGATTGCATGATACTTGCTACAGTTGTAGCGTCTAAAGAACCTAAACCAGGACAGTCTTTTTTCCCGCTGAGCGTTGATTACCAGGAGAAGTTTGCATCTGCAGGCCGTATTCCCGGTTCTTTCTTCAAGCGCGAAGCACGTCTTAATGACTACGAAATACTTACCTCACGCCTGATAGACCGCGCACTGCGTCCGTTGTTTCCGGATGATTACCTGTGCGAAGTTCAGGTATTGGTGACGCTCATATCTTCTGATGCGGAAGTAATGCCTGACAGCCTCGCATGCCTCGCAGCATCGGCAGCGCTTGCAGTGTCTGACATTCCGATCCAGGAAGTTATTTCTGAGGTTCGCGTGGCACGCATCAATGGCGAATATATAGTGAACCCTACCCGTACCCAGATAAAGGATGCGGACATAAATATAATAGTAGCTGCTACCAGCAAGAATATAATGATGGTAGAAGGCGAAGGTAAGGAGTGTGACGAGGCAGGGCTGATCAAAGCGATAGAAGTAGGCCATGCAGCTATACAGGAGCAGGTGAAGCTGCAGCACGACCTTCGTGAAAAAGCAGGTATCGGCGGCAAACGTGACTACACAAAGCCATATACCAACCCTGAGTTTGAAGCGAAAATAGCTGAGTTTGGTACTAAGCGCATATATGATATTGCCAAGGGCGGCCTGGGCAAGCACGAGCGTGGCGATGCATTCAAACAAGTAAAAGAAGATTTCAAAACGCAGTACCAAAGTGCAAACAAAGAAGAAGCAAACTACCTGGCCCCTGAAGATGCGGCCTTAACAGGTACGTACTTCCACGACCTGGAGAAGAAAGTGATCCGCGAAATGATGATCAACGAAAAGGTGCGCCTTGATGGCCGTACGCTGGAAGTTGTTCGTCCGCTGACGCTGGAAACAAATCTATTGCCTTCTCCGCATGGTGCTGCTTTATTCACCCGTGGCGAAACACAGTCGCTGACTACAGTGACACTGGGTACTACCGATGACGAACTGCTGCTGGAAACTGCACAGACGTCTGACTACCTGAAATTTATACTCCACTATAACTTTCCGCCATTCTCTACCGGCGAGATAAAAATGATGCGCGGCCAAAGCCGTCGTGAAGTGGGCCACGGTAATCTTGCCATGCGCTCCCTGAAACAGATGTTACCTGTCGACTACCCGTATACTGTACGTGTGGTATCTGATATACTGGAATCAAATGGTTCTTCATCTATGGCCACTGTTTGTGCAGGTTCTCTTGCGCTGATGGATGCAGGTGTTCCGTTCCCTAAGCACGTAAGTGGTGTGGCAATGGGCCTGATAGCTGAGGGCGGTAAATTCGCGGTACTTACAGACATCCTGGGAGATGAAGATCACCTGGGAGACATGGACTTTAAAGTTACCGGTACCCGTGATGGTATCTGTGGCATACAGATGGACATCAAGTGCGATGGACTGAGCATGGAAATAATGATGCAGGCACTGGAGCAGGCTAAACGCGGCAGGCTGCATATACTGGACGCCATGTATACTTGTATACCTGAGCCACGCGCAGAACTGAAACCACATGCACCACGTATTGAGCAACTGAATATAGACCGTGAGTTCATAGGTGCGGTGATAGGCCCGGGCGGCAAGATCATACAGGAAATACAGCGCGAAACAGGTGCTAAGATCAATATAGAAGAAGTAGGCGATCAGGGTGTGATAAAAATATTCTCTAACAATAAGGAGAGCATTGATAAAGCACTGGGTTGGATACGCGGCATAGTAGCTATACCTGAGATAGGCGCTACATACGAAGGTACCGTGAAGAGCATTATGCCATTCGGCGCATTTGTAGAGTTCATGCCGGGCAAGCAAGGCTTGCTCCACATCTCAGAAGTGAGCTGGAAACGCCTGGACAACCTGGACGGTGTGCTGAAAGAAGGTGATAAAATAAAGATACAGCTGGTAGGTACCGACCCTAAGACGGGTAAGCTGCGCCTGAGCCGTAAATCGCTGATGCCAAAACCAGATGGTTATGTGGAACCAGAACCACGCGAGCGTCGTGAAGGTGGTAACGACCGTGGCGACCGCAGGGGTGGCAATGACCGCAACCGTGGCGACCGTCCAAGGCACTCTGGCGGAGGTGGTAATGATACTGCTGCTGCAACAGAATAATTAAAGAAAGTTGAATTGAATATTGAAACGGCCCGTCTGAAAAGATGGGCCGTTTGTTTTTGAGGCATTTAGTCCCTTGACCGAACAATACGCCAGCGGAAAATGACTTTATTGAAAAAGAAATACGGTAGCGTTATTGTGGGTATTACATAGTGGGTATTTGCGGATATTTTCTAAAAATTCCGCCAAAAAGAAATCATTTTTGAACATAAAACCCATATCTTTGCACAAAATTTCAAAATAGGTAATGAGTTATAAACGCCTGGTTTCCTTATTGGTATTGACTTTCGGACTGTTTGGCGCGTCTTTTTTTGCCGCTGCACAGGGTGAAGGGAATAAGAGCAATACGCCAAATGAGCCTGCTACCGCTGCTGAAGCAAAGCCGGTAAAAGAAGAGCATAAATTAGACGTTGCCAAGGTGATCTTCGGGCATATAGCAGACGCTCACGAATGGCACTTATTTTCTATCAAGCACGAAGGTGGCGAAGACACGCATGTTTCTATACCGTTGCCAGTTATTGTTTATCATCCTACTAATGGCTTTTCAATGTTTTCTTCCTCCAACTTCGGAGAAGCACATAAGAATGCTGCCGGGTTAGAAGTAACAGAATCTTATAAGGGTTACCACATAGAGAAGGGAATGATGAAGGAACACATCATTGCTGACGACGGTGCAAAGATCTACGACCTTTCCATTACAAAGAATATCACATCAATGATTATTTCTGTAGTGATTTTGCTGTGGGTAATGCTGAGTGTGGGTAAAAAATACAGCAAGAACGGCGCTATGAAAGCTCCATCCGGCTTTCAGAATTTCCTGGAGGTAGTGGTGATCTTTATTCGTGACGAGGTTGCCAAGCCTTGCCTCGGTAGTAAGTATAAGACTTACCTGCCCCTGCTGCTGACCGTTTTCTTCTTCATCTGGATCAATAACTTATTGGGCCTTCTGCCCGGTGGCGCCAACTTCACCGGTAATATAGCAGTTACCGCCTGCCTCGCTATCCTTTCGTTTATCGTAATGATGGCAAAAAGCCGCAAGCATTTCTGGAGCCACTTGCTCAACCCTCCCGGTGTACCGGGATGGATGAAGCCCATGCTGGTGCTTATAGAAGTAGCCTCTTTGTTTATAAAGCCGATGGCATTGATGATTCGTCTTTTTGCCAACATAATGGCGGGCCACATCGTTATCCTGGCGCTTATCAGCATTGTGTTCATTTTTGCTGCCATCAATACTACGGTAGGGGCAGGCTTTGTTCCGGTATCACTTGCATTTACCATTTTCATGTTCTTCCTGGAGTTGCTGGTAGGCGCCATACAGGCGTTCATATTTGCAAACCTCACGGCGGTGTTTATCGGTCAGGCTATAGAAGAGCCACACGATGCGCACCATGAACATGAGCATAACATTGATATAGTAATGTAGTTTTTTTTTAATCAAAATCCATATAGTATGTCTTTAATGAACATTATGTTAGTAGCATCCGGATCAGTAGCAGCTGCAGGCGGCGCTATTGGTGCAGGTATTGCGGCACTTGGCGCAGGTGTTGGTATCGGCCAGATCGGTAAAGGAGCAGTTGAAGCAATTGCCCGTCAACCCGAAGCAATGGGCGATATCCGTGCAAACATGATCCTTATGGCAGCATTCGTTGAGGGTGTTGCACTGTTCGGGGTGATTGTGAGCCTGCTGGCAATCGTACTGTAATCGGCGATGCAAGAATTTAACTGCATCCGACGCAGAGGGCAGAGGATGCAGTTATTTTAACTAATTTACCATTTACTTTTTAACTATTTAATTCCATAAAAAATGGATTTGTTAACCCCGGAGTTTGGGCTATTTTTCTGGACGCTGTTAGCGTTCCTTATTGTTTTGTTCATCCTCGGTAAGGTGGCATGGAAGCCAATTCTTAGCTCGCTCGATGAGCGTGAAAAAGGTATCGCAGACTCTATTGCTACGGCTGAGCGTGTAAGGAACGAAATGAGCCAGTTACAGGCTGAGAATGAGAAGCTGCTGGTACAGGCTCGTGAAGAGCGCAGCCAGATGCTGAAGGAAGCTAAAGACACAAGGGACCGTATTGTGAACGAAGCAAAAGATATGGCTAAGGCTGAAGCTAACAAAATAATAGTGGATGCACAGCACCAGATACAGCAGCAGAAGATGACTGCGCTTACAGAAGTGAAGAACGAAATAGGCAACCTGGCAGTAGAAGTGGCCGGCAAGATACTGCGGACGCAGCTCAATGCCGCTGACGGACAGGAAGCTTATATGAAGATGCTTTCCGAAGATATTAAACTGAATTAGTTAATTCGGCAATTCGACAATTAGCTAATGCTTTTGTTGGTGCTGAATAGAAATAAGAAATAAAGAGAAAATTTGATACGGTAATTGTCAAATTGCCGAATTGTCGAATTGTCAAATTAAAAGAAAACTATGCAGAATCCCCGTCTTGCTACCAGGTACGCTAAATCATTGCTTGACCTCTCTGTGGAACAAAACAGCCTGGAGGCCACGCTTAAGGATATGCAGGCACTTCACCGCATCTGCACACAAAGCACTGATTTTGCGCTGATGCTGAAAAGCCCGGTTATCAACGGTGACAAAAAGGCAAGCATTGTTTTCGAAGTACTGAAAAGCTACAATATCAATCCGCTGACTACGGCATTCATCAACCTGCTGGTGGTGAAAGGCCGTGAACTGAATCTGCCGGAAATAGCAGAGACTTTTATAGAGCAGTACAACGACCTGAAGAATATACGCACGGTGACCCTGACCACTGCCGCTCCTATGAGCGACGATGTGAAGGACAGCCTGCTGGGTAAAATAGCCGGCTACATGCCTAAGGACACCATTAACCTCAATACCACGGTGGATGAAAGCCTGATAGGTGGTTTTGTGCTGGAACTGGAAAACAAATTATACGACGCAAGTGTAAAGAAGAGCCTCAATGATGTAAGAACAAAGTTGCTCGACTATACTTACGTAACAAAAATGTGATAGGTAAGACTTAGACTTTTTTAACTTTTGAATTAATAAATATATGGTTGATATTAAACCGGATGAGATCTCGGCGATATTGCGCCAGCAGTTAGGCAACGTAGACAGTGCTGCTACACTTGAAGAAGTGGGTACTGTGTTGCAGATAGGTGATGGTATTGCCCGCGTGTATGGCCTTAACGGCGTGCGCCAGGGTGAGCTCGTTGAATTCGCTAATGGTGTTAAAGCGATCGCTTTGAACCTGGAAGAAGACAACGTAGGTGTGGTATTGATGGGTGACTACATGAGTATCCGTGAAGGAGACAAAGTGAAGCGCACCAAGCAGATCGCCTCTATCAAAGTAGGAGATGGTATGGCAGGCCGTGTGGTAAACACACTGGGCGAGCCTATTGACGGTAAGGGACCTATACAGGGCGAGCTTTATGAAATGCCGCTGGAGCGTAAAGCGCCGGGCGTTATCTTTCGTGAGCCTGTAAAGGAACCATTGCAGACGGGGATCAAGTCTATTGACGCGATGATACCTATCGGTCGTGGACAGCGTGAGCTGGTGATCGGTGACCGTGGTACCGGTAAGACCGCCATCTGTATTGATGCGATCATCAACCAGAAAGAATTCTTTGCTGCCGGCAAGCCGGTATATTGCATATACGTTGCTATCGGACAGAAAGCATCTACCGTGGCTAACGTAATGAAAACCCTGCAGGATTATGGCGCTATGGAATATACAACCATAGTAGCTGCATCTGCATCTGAGCCTGCACCACTTCAGTTCTACGCACCGTTTGCCGGCGCTGCTATAGGTGAGTTCTTCCGTGATACAGGCCGTCCGGCACTGGTTATCTATGATGATCTTTCCAAGCAGGCTGTGGCTTACCGTGAGGTATCGCTGCTGCTTCGCCGCCCTCCGGGACGTGAAGCTTATCCGGGTGACGTATTCTACCTCCATAGCCGTTTGCTGGAGCGCGCTGCGAAAGTGATCAACAATGATGAGATAGCTAAGAAGATGAACGACCTTCCGGACAGCATCAAGCACCTGGTAAAAGGTGGTGGTTCGCTTACCGCATTGCCGATCATTGAAACACAGGCAGGTGACGTATCAGCTTACATCCCTACAAACGTGATCTCCATTACTGACGGACAGATATTCCTGGAGTCGAACCTGTTTAACTCAGGTATACGCCCGGCGATCAACGTAGGTATCTCTGTAAGCCGTGTGGGTGGTAACGCACAGATCAAATCGATGAAGAAAGTGGCAGGTACCCTGAAACTGGACCAGGCGCTCTTCCGTGAAATGGAAGCCTTCTCTAAGTTTGGTGGTGACCTTGACGCTGCTACCAAAACAGTAATTGATAAAGGTAGCCGTAATGTGGAAATACTGAAGCAGCTCCAGTTCAACCCTTACCCGGTTGAAAAACAGGTAGCTATGGTATACCTCGGTACCAACAACCTGATCCGTGAAGTAGCGGTGAAGAATGTAAAGGCCTTTGAAGAAACTTTCCTGCAGCAGATGGAAGCAAAACTTCCTGATGTATTGAAGGAATTCAAGAAAGGCAACCTTCCTGAAGATGGCATAGCCAACATGGTGAAGCTGGCGCAGGAACTGATACCACAGTTTAAAAAATAAGAAACAACAAGTAGTTTATAGCCCCCGGTACTCCGGGGGCTTTTTGTTTTCGGGCGGCGGCCAAAAAAATAGGGGTAGCGCGTGGCTACCCCTTATACGTCCTTTAAGATACCTATTGGCGTACTATAAAGTTCGTTTTATTTATGCGGTCAGCTTATAGACGGGTGATGAAAGCTCGTGTAAGGTCCGCTCTATATGGCGTTTCACTATACGGCTGTGTGATATCGCAAAAGTTGCGCTCAACAATGTTTGCAGATCCACCTCTGTAGGGTGCTCTAATATTTTCAGTGCTTTGTTTTTGCTGAAGTATGTGACGTTTCTCTTTTTCATAAAAGGGTTGCTTTGATAAGTGTATAACAAAAGCTGTGCCAGATATTTTCGTGCGTGCCAATTTCCTGTACCATTAACAAAAATTTCCACCAAAATGCCTGTAGTTAACATGGAAATAATATGGCGCGATGCCTGACAATACTATATACGCAGAGAACTGATGGGGGGATTTTGGGTAATTTTACCCAATTTGTGGAAGCGGATATAGAAATTATTTCCCAATAGACTCGAGGTACAGATCCTCTACCTTTTTCCTGGCCCAGGGGGTGGCCCTTAGAAATTTGAGGCTCGACCGGATACTGGGATTTTCGTAGAAACAATTGATATGTACCCGTTCGTTCATTTGCTCCCAGCCATAGTGTTCCACCAGGCGGTTGAGTATTATCTCAAGAGTGAGGCCATGTAACGGATTATTGGGTTGTGCAGACATTGGGTCGCTTTTATAGAAGACAGTAACGGATATTTGATCAGCTATTCTTTCAGTGCATTGCGGCCAAATTGTAACAAATCATCCGGGCCCATAAAGCCCATGGCATTCTTTACAATATTTCCCTTCTCATCCAGTATAAATAGGGATGGGTAAGCCTGTATGTCAAATTTGTGTGCCAGCATTACGCCATCACCCACTTCGCCATCGAATGATGTGCAGACGAAGTGCGCATTGAAGTAATCGCCCACGCTTTTGTCCGGGAAGGTCTCATTCCTCAGCGCCTTGCATGGACCGCACCATGAGGCATATATATCCAGGAAAATAAGCTTGTGCTCTGTCTTAGCCTTGTTCAGCACTTCCTGCCAACTCTTGTCGTAAAACTTTATACCATCGGTACGGGGAGGGGCGCACTTAGCGCCAGCGAACAACATGACGAGCAACACAGACATCAGAAGAAATTGTTTTTGCATAGACACTTTTTTACAGCTATAAAATTACGATTATTGCACCGGAAACAGCTTAATTAACTATGCCCATTTGTTTCATGAGTATAGTGGCGTTGTTGGAAACAGATCCTCCCGGTTTGATCCTGAAATCGAATGACAGCCCGGTGGCGTCCACTGTGCTCTCGAAATGGTAGTTACTTACCTTGCCGGGATAATTTATTTCCATATCGCACAAGCCTGTATCATGGGTGGCCACTATGCCCATAGCCTGAAATGTAAGCAGGGTCTCTACAATGGACCGTGTGCCTTGCTGCTTGTCGGTAGAGTTAGTGCCGCGCAGCGGTTCGTCGAGCAACACCAGGCAGCGGTGTTCAGCGGCCCTGACGGTATCCATGATCATCTTTATGCGGTTCAGCTCTGCCCGGAAATAAGACACATCGTCCTGCACGGAATCTGTGATGCGCATAGAGGTGTATAGCTGCATCAGTGGCAGGGACAATTCTTTTGCCGGCAGCGGTAACCCCAAATTGCACAATACATTGCAGACGCCCACCGTGCGGATGAATGTACTCTTGCCTGTCATGTTGGCGCCGGTGAGGAGGTAGAATTGCTCCCTGTTGCCTATGCTCACATCATTGCCCACGGCCACCTTTGGAGACAGTAAGGGGTGCCGGAGGTCTTTGGCAGTAATCTCATTGCTGGTAGTATTTATCTGCGGGAAGATGTTTTCAGGATGATTGAAGGCATATACAGCGCAACTCACATACACATCAATGGCTATCATGGCATCTATGGCGGTGAGCAGCGACGTTTTGTGCTCTTTGCGCCATGCTTCCAACCGCAGCAGGCAGTAAAAGTCGAACAGGAAGAGGCTGTTCATCACAGGGCCTATGAATATGTTGCTGCGGCTTTCAAACAGCCGGATGAGTTTTTTGAACCGGTCTATATTGCCCAGTGAATTCAGCGTCTGGGTGTGCATTTCGTGCAGCCATGGAGTCTTAAATTCGTGCATGGCCACCTGCTGCATCAGTTGTTCGTATTTGTCAACCAGCGGAGAGGTATTGCTTATCTGCTGTATGGCGGGTTTTATTTTCTTCTGAAAACTGCCCAGCAACATCCAGTTGACCACTATGGCAATGGTAAGGCCAGAGTATACATCCCCGATGATGAACGACCAAATAAGAAAGATCGCAGATACCACCGGCATAACGACCGCTGCTATCCGTATTGCCTGATTGTTGATGAACATGTCATCTCCTGTGAGCCATTGTATCAACCGGTTGTGGTCTTTAGCATTCTCCCGGGCCCGCATACCGGCCACCCTGAAATTTTGCAGCAGTTCGGGCCGTGTGCTGAGTTCATGCACTATATCCTGCCGCATGGTGATCTCTTCTTTCCGCATGACGAGCGTAGAGAGTTTTTCAGCCAGCGAGGTTGCCCCGCCCAGGGTAACAATACGGCATAGCATCTGGTAAACAGACCCTTTTCCGAAAATGTCCAGATCGTAAGTATAGGCATGTGTAATATCCGTATATGATGATCCGTCAGCAAAGGGGGTGTTATCGCCATTCAGCGATCGCAGCTCATTGTCTATAATGGAGAGATGCAGCCGCAACTCATCCAGCTTGTCCGCAAGCCGGTTATGTATGTTCACAAATACCAGGAAAAGGCCTGATAAGACAACAGGCGGCCAGAAACGCCATCCACCGCCAGCACGGAATGCCCATATCCACATAGCCAGGGCACCTATGGCCGACCAGAGGCGCAGCATGGCTACCCGGTTACTTTCTTTCATGGCCTTATCCAGGAGGGTATTGTATTGCTCCTTTTGCCGGGTGTAATATGCTTCCGGTGTTAACATCTGGCGCGAAAGTAAATTAAAATAATATGCTGTAAGGCGCTTGTTCTATACTTTGAATCAACAAAGTGCGTAATATTTATTTAATATAAAGGTTATAACAAGTTCTGATTTGTGCTAATTTACATTTAGTATTATTCAATAAATCAATAGGGGCTTTGGTTTTTATGGTTTTTTGTTTACTTTTCGTCTTTATTTGACCAACCATGCTTATGAGAGGAACAGATTTTTATTCAATAAAAGCAAGCAACACGAGGAATAAAAAAGGCCAGCTTTTGCAAGTTGCAGTTTTTTTATTTGTTGCTTTACTGCCAGGGATACATGCTATTGCAACGCCGATAATTAATAATCCGCCGGTATTTACGAACGGACACGCGCAGGTTTATTCGGTATGTGAAAGCTCTACATTTACACCCATAGACAGCTTGCTGAGTGTAACTGATATTGACCATGGCCAAACAGAAACATGGACAGTACTGTCTGCACCAACGCATGGTACACTGTCTGGCTTCAGCACTACTGCATTATCTAACGGCAGTGTGGTAACACCATCGTTTTTGTTTTATACACCCGATTCAGGTTACACAGGCATTGATACATTTTCTGTTGAAGTGTTTGATGGTTTTGATACTTCAACAACTACTATCTATATAACTGCAAAACTGCTACCCACGCTCACCAGCACACTTAGCCCAACGGGCATCTGCAGCGGTTCACTGTTTGCGTACAACCCTTCGAGTGCCACTACCGGCGCTACTTTCAGCTGGAGTCGTCCAGTGATAGGCGGTATCACCGACACCGCAAAATCTGATACAGGCAACGTACGGGAAATATTGACAAGCGTTACTTATTATCAACTGCCTGTGACCTATACATTCGCTATATCAGCAAACGGATGTACCAACTACCAGGATGTAGTAGTAGATGTAAATCCAATACCAAGACTGACATCTTCAACTACCGATACAGTATGCAGCGGCGCACCTGTAAACTATACATTGACCGCTACGCCTCCCGGTGCTATTGATAGCTGGTACCGCCCTGGTGTTGTAGGTATTTCGCAGTCTATAGGCACAGGATCAGGAAACATAAATGAGTCTCTTACGAATACTACTTCAGGCCCGGTGAATGTAATCTATTACCTGACACTGAGTGCGAATGGTTGTAATTCATTTCCTGTGCTGACGGTTACTGTGGACCTGCCACCTACCATTACTACTATTGCCACTTCTGCACCAACATCTGTATGTGCTGGCACCAACTACCAGGATTTTGCTGCGGCCATTCCGCCGCCGCCAGGTGTTACTTATAGCTGGAGCGCAGTGAACGCTACGATATTTGCCTCTTCAGGACAAAATGCGATCGTTAACTTCCCGAACGCAGGAACGGCAGTGGTGACACTTAACTGCGCAGTAGGAGTTTCGGGCTGTGTAAGCAGCAGTTCTGTTTCTGTAAATGTTGGTTCAGGACAACCACCGGTGAGCCGCGTGCTGTATTATAATTCATCGTTCCTGTACCTGGACAATGATGTAAATGGCTTTCAGTGGGGGTACGATGATGCGGGGACTCTTATGCCTAACTTGATCGTAGGCGCTACGTTCCAGACGTACCCTGATAACAATCCTGATTTTGCCAATAAATATTACTGGGTAAATACGTCATTGAACGGGTGTACGCAGAAGACGTACTACAATGCACCTGCCACTTTGGGTGTAGCAAATGTGAATGCGGCAGCGGATATAAAGGCATATCCTAACCCGGCAAGCAATAGCATCACCGTGTCTGTGGATAACGTCACCGGCACGTCCACAGAAGTATCGCTGAAAGATATGATGGGCCGCGTGCTCAGCACACAATCAGGTACCGGTAATACTTTCCAGTTTGATGTCAAAGGTCTTGCCGATGGCAATTACCTGGTATCTTATATCCGTAACGGAATAAGCAGTACTGCAACACGCATAACGGTAGTAAAAAATTAAGATCAAACAGGATGCGGATGTATCGAAAGATAGCCGCAGCCTTAAAAAAATATTTGATGAAGAAGATATTATCAGCTTTTGTCGGTGTTATCAGTGTAGTGTCAGCACAGGCCCAGAATATAAATCCGGGCAGTGACTATAATACTTCGCGCGACCATACCTGGGCGCCTAAAGTTAAAGAGCCGATCAAGGGAGATAGCCTGCTGTCGAACTGGTGCTTAGACGTGAATCTGACCGGAGGCGTTCTGATGGAGAACATTACAGCTAATGACCCCACGGCGCATTACCTGGATGTAGTGAACAGCAGTTTCGGCAACCTTAAATTCACCAAAGGGTCGTCATTCGGTATTGATGGAGAGATCGCATATTTCTTCAACAAACACCGTAACTGGGGTATAGGAACGGGCATATGGTATATGGAACAGGGCGGTACTGTGACGATGGATAATTTTCATGTAGAATACCGGTCAACTGATTATGCAGGCAATACATTCAGGCAGGTAGTTACTGCTGATAATTCAATACAGGAGAAACTGCACACATCGAACCTAAATATTCCGTTGCTGCTTAAGTATAAGATCAAAGGATCTAAGAGCATCGGATTTGCAGTAGATGCAGGTCTTATGTTCAATATTACAGAGAACAATGCGTATACATCCAATGCTTCGTTTGACTACGAGGGCATCTACAAGTATGTAGGCACAGAAGGCAATATCAGCACAGTATATGACAATGGCGTAGTGCCCGGAGCAAGTGATGTATTGTATACGAAGAATCAATACCTGTCTACACATTCGCCAGCGAGCATTCAGAACTATTTCAACACACTGCGTGCGCAAGGCAATAACCTGGGCCTGGGCGTGCAGGCCAACAGCAATACAGGGAATGTGTCTTATACGAGCGGTTCTGTAGGTTTCCTGATACGTCCGGCCATCAGCTTCTATCTGTCTAACCAGGTGGCCCTGAATCTCGGTGCTTATTATCTATACCAGGATTTCATGAATAATGCTGCGGGCAATTATAAGATCACGGATAAGATAGGGCAATACAGCTCTATATTGAATACAGTAACAAAGGATGCTAATAATTCTGTAGGCATCAGTTTTGGTGTTCGTGTGTTCTTATGTAAGGCGAAGGAAGCGAAAGTAGCAGAGCCTGAACTGGCGCCTGAAGAAGATAAAGTAATAGAGACGCCACCTCCGGCCCCACAGAGTCCTCCTGAGGAGACAGCAGATGTGGCCCCGTTGCCTGATCTCTCCACACCGATATTATTCGACCTGGATAAAACGACGATTAAGACAGAGTCTTACCCGATACTGGAAGAGGCGGTGATAGAAGTAAATGAAAATAAGAACGCACACCTGGTAGTACATGGATATACCGATAATACTGGTGGTGCAGCTTATAACCGTGCATTGTCGAGGCGGCGCGCGAATGCAGTAAAAACATACCTGCGTGAAAAAGGAGTAAAACCTAAGCTGATAAAAACTGTGGGACATGGTTCTAAATCGCCTGCCGCCAGCAACAGCACACCGGAAGGAAGGATGCAGAACCGCAGGGCGGTCATTAAGCTGAAATAACCTGCAGAGGTGTTTAAAAATATAAATTAACCAGGCCGCTATCTCCGGATTGCGGCTTTTTTTTGCACTTTCGGAACATTATCACCCCTGTTCAAAAAATATTTTTCTGCTGATAGGCAGGCGGTTATAACTAAAAGTTATTAAATAAGTCAGCTATTTAAGCAGCTTAAAATTCTTTTGAAATATACCCCTGAAAGCGCTTTTTTAATATAAAAAAATAAGTTACCTTGCATTAAAATGAATTCTATGAAACAAACTATCTCACTGGCTATTATTATGATGTTAGCCATCAGTGGTGTTTTCGCAAAAAACAAAGAAGCACGCGTAAGCCCGCACACTACAGTAAACGGCACTAATGTAAGTGTCACTTATGGTCAGCCTTCCAAGAAAGGAAGAGTTATTTTTGGCGCAAAAGACCTGAACCCTTTGGTCCCCTATGGTGACGTATGGCGTACCGGTGCAGACGAAGCTACGCAGGTGACTTTTACCAAAGATGTCTATATTGGCGGTAACGCACAGAAATTAGCAGCAGGCACCTACACTTTGTTTACAAAACCAGCACCCAGAGAATGGGTATTTATTTTCAATTCCAAGCTGAAACAGTGGGGCGCATTTGATTATGAGCAAAACAAAAGCAAAGATGTCTTGACTACATCGGGTGTAGTAAAACACCTGGATCATTCTGTAGAAACATTTACGATCACTCCACAGGCTGATGGCCTTCTTTTAGAGTGGGACCAGGTGAGCGTATTGCTTCCGGTAAAATTTTCAGATAAATAATTAACCAATTTTAAATTGATACTCATGAAAAAGATAATTTCTATTGCCCTGGTATCGATGCTGGCTATCAGCGGAGCAATCGCAAAAGATGTCGCTACAACCAGCAAGCGCGTAACTGCAAAAGGAGATAATGTATCTATTACCTATGGCCAGGCTTCCCGCAATGGGCAGGTCATCTTTGGCAAAACGTCAGATAATGCGCAAATACCTAACGGTACACTATGGTGTACGGGAGACGGTAAAGTAGCACAAGTGACCATTAACAAAAATTGCCGTGTAGGTGGTAATAAAGTACCGTTGAAAGCAGGTACCTATTCTTTATATACGAGGCCATGTGGCGGAGAGTGGGTGTTCATGTTCAATACTCAGTTGAACCAAAGCGGCATTGCGAGTTTCAACGCTGATAAAACAGTTTGCCAGACGTGGGCCCTGGTAAAACACCTGGGAACACCGGTTGAACAATTCACGGTCACACCGCAAAACGGTGGTCTGTTGATGGAGTGGGATACTCAGAGCGTGCTGCTGCCTGTGGAATTTGATAGTAACTAATCAGCTGAATAAGTCGTTCAAAGGGTTGTCTGTTTCAGGCAACCCTTTTTTTGTGGCTACCGGAAGAAAATATAGCCGGTTATGATAGCTGCGACAAGGCCTATGAGATCGGCAATAAGGCCGCATATGAGCGCATGCCGCGTGTTTTTGATCTGCACACTGCCAAAGTACACCGCCAGTACATAAAATGTGGTTTCTGTAGATCCTTGTATTATAGCAGCTATTTTCCCCTGGAAAGAGGCCACGCCATAATGTCTCATTACATCTACCATAAGGCCGCGCGCGCCGCTGCCACTCAGCGGCTTCATCAGTGCTACCGGCAGTGCGGGTACAAAGTCTGTGTTGAGGCCACACATACCTATTATAGTGGCTATGGCATTGATTATATAGTCCATACAGCCCGATGCGCGGAATACGCTGATAGCTATAAGCATAGCCACCAGGTATGGGATGATGCGTAACGAAACATTAAAGCCTTCCTTAGCGCCCTCAATGAAATTATCAAATACATTCTGGCGCTTTATGGCGCCCGCCGTAATAAACAGTATGATGATCGACAGGATCACGCCACTGCCAATGGCACCGATGGTTTGGTTCATCTTATCGGCAGGCATCTGCGAGAGGAAGTAATGCAGCAATACTATAAGCCCCGCGAAGCCCGAAACAAATATTAGTACAGGTAGCCGAAATAAATTGATGCGCTGGTAAATGGCAACGATAATAATACCGGATAAGAATGCTATGAATGTAGCAATAAGCGTAGGTAAGAAGATATCGGCAGCATTAAAATTGGGTATGTGCTGCTCCAGCGCTATTGTCTGCCGCATGGCAATGACGGATGTGGGGATAAGTGTGATGCCAGCAGTGTTGAGCACCAGGAACATGATCTGCGCATCGGTAGCGGTATCTTTAACAGGATTTAGTTCCTGCAGGTCGCTCATGGCTTTCAGGCCCAGGGGAGTAGCCGCATTATCTAATCCCAGCATATTGGCTGAAAGGTTCATCATTACGCTGCCGTATGCAGGCCCGTCTTTAGGAATGCCTTTGAACAGTGTGCGGAACAGTGGCGCCACCAGCCTTGAAAATACAGCGATGACGCCGGCTTTTTCGCCCACTTTCATTATTCCCAGCCATAGCGACATTACGCCCGCGAGGCCAAGAGATATTTCAAAGCCGTTCTTTGCCGCATCAAACAATGCGTTCAGCATCTCTGCAAGAAGGCCCGTCTGCCCGAAAACAAAGGCCTTAAATATACCTACTATAAAGCCTACAATAAAAAATGCTATCCAGACGTAGTTTAATACCATCGTATCATAAATGTAAAAAAGAACACGGTCTTAAAAGTGATTTTGAAATAGTTTTTCTTTCCCGGTACCATAAATAAAAAGAGGATGCTTTGCGGGCATCCTCTTTTTAGATCGTTTTTAAGGCGGCTATCTGAGCAGGCTCACATTACCGTTATGGTGTTGTATCTGGCCGTCTTTGAAAGTGGCGTCTATCATGTAAACATACACACCTTCGGGCTGCGGTACACCATTGAATTTGCCATCCCATCCAAGACCGTCAAGACTCTTGGTAGTGAATACCAACTGACCCCACCGGTTGTAAATATTCATACTGAACCCGATCAGCCCTTTTGTGAGGAACTGGCGTGGGAAGAAGTAATCGTTTGATCCGTCACCGTTTGGTGTGAATGCATTAGGCAGATCCAGGTAGCAGTCA
>Ga0206949_1114_pt1 | contig 30740 bp, 25 predicted proteins | sample Alteio_BWOrgHeat_40_FD_153240 | JGI IMG/M metagenome (GOLD analysis project Ga0206949, IMG submission 153240) | Enriched cells from forest soil in Barre Woods Harvard Forest LTER site, Petersham, Massachusetts, United States -... | ecosystem: Environmental > Terrestrial > Soil > Temperate forest >...
CTATTGCGGCTATTGGCAATGATAACTTAGGAATCGTGCCTGCGGCTTATGGCGCCGACCTGGGTTTAAACTGGAAACCGATACCGCATTTATACATCAACGCGGCAGTATGGTATTTGTATTTGCAGGAAGAGTTTGTGTACGATGATGACGGAGACATTGTAGCAAGCGGCAAAACCAAACGTTATGGCCTTGATTTTTCTGCCCGTTACCAATTGACTGATTGGCTGTTTGCTGATGTGAACGTGAACCTTGCCCATCCAAGGCTTGCCGACAGCGCCAAAAACACCGGTTATCTGGCCCTTGCCCCCACTTTTACCAGTACCGGCGGGCTTGATTTCAAACTAAAGAACGGCATTAATGGTGGTTTAAGCTACCGTTACCTACATAGTCGCCCGGGTAATAATACCGGCACATTGACCGCTGATGGTTATTATGTTACCGACCTGAAGATAAATTACACGCAAAAAAGGTACGAAGTAGGGTTAACCATCGAAAATCTGTTCAATACCAAATGGAACGAATTTGAGGCGGAAGAGGTAAGCCAGTTAAGAGGTGAAACAGCACCCATTGACCAAATGAGCTTTACACCAGGGACACCTTTTGCCGCGAAAGTTAGGGTGGCTGTGTTTTTTTAAAAGATTAAATAGACAGCGAAAATAATATACATATATGTTACCATTATGGTAACATATATGTATATTTGTGCATAAAGTATGCGGGTAATAGCTGTAAAAACGTTAAAGGAGTATGCGAAAGAGTTTCACCAGGCTGAACAGGCATTGTTTAGTTGGTATGATGAAGCCACATTTGCCGAGTGGAATAATGCAGCTGAACTTAAAGCGCAATATAAAAGTGCTTCGATACTGAACAATAAAAGAGTGGTATTCAATATTCATGGCAATAGTTACCGCCTGGTTGTTGATATAGAATATCGGTTAAAAAATTGTATTCGTGGTATGGTTTGGAACACATAAACAATATGATAAAATTGATGCTAAAACTATAAGTTATGCTAAAGCCAATTAAAACAGCAGAACAGTATGATAATTCATTAGCCCGTATTTATGAGTTAATGCAAACTGAGGTAATGGAGAATTCGTCGGAATCTGATGAATTAGAAGTATTGAGCATATTGGTAAAGGAATATGAAGCCGAACATTATACTATTCCTTCGCCCAATCCGCTGGAAGCTATTAAGTTCCGGTTGGACCAAATGGGATTATCCGAAAAAGAATTAGGAGAAATACTTGGTTACCGGTCGCGTAAATCTGAAATACTTTCAGGCAAAAGGAAATTGAGCCTCGCTATGATTAGAAGGCTTAATGAGGTACTTCATATCCCTGCTGAGGTATTAATACAAGCATACTAAGCGTAATCCATATTTTGTTAGCAGCCTACCCTTTTGTCATACATAGCTAACAATTCAACATAAAACGGCCGGTTTAAAACTTTTGAGTAAAATAATGCGTTATTTTACCTTAGAAAGGTACAACATGCGTGGTTTTGGATTTTCCAAGTTTACACCCAACGAGATCCCTAAAGACGGATTTGACGAATTACTGAAATTATTTCTTGAATTGCTTAACTATACTTCGGGCGATGCCGGCGAAGCTTTGGCCTGGATGAACGAGCTTGACAAGCAGTACAACATTACCAATGACGAGTACGGCATGGGTGATTTCATCGACGAGCTGAAGCAAAAAGGCTACCTCGACGAGGATAAAGGCAGCGGCGAATTCCGTATTACAGCAAAGGCCGAGCAAAGTATAAGGCAGTCGGCCCTGGAAGAAATATTCGGCAAGCTTAAAAAATCGGGCAAAGGCAATCATCGCTCCCCGCAATCGGGCCAGGGGGATGAAAAAAATGCCGAGCGCCGCGAATTTGAGTTTGGCGATAGTTTGGACCAGATAGATATGACGCAATCTATCCACAATGCACAGGTTAACCACGGCATCGGGGATTTTATGATGACCGAGCGCGACCTGGAAGTGGAGGAAATGGATTATAAAACCCTTACCTCTACTGTGCTGATGATAGATATATCGCACTCCATGATATTGTATGGCGAGGACAGGATAACACCCGCCAAAAAAGTAGCCATGGCGCTGGCCGAACTCATCCGCACAAAATACCCGAAGGATACTTTGGATATTGTGGTTTTTGGGAATGATGCCTGGCCCATTGCGCTTAAGGACTTGCCTTACTTACAGGTAGGCCCTTATCATACCAATACCTATGCCGGGCTTGAACTGGCTACCGACCTGCTTCGCCGCCGGAAAACGCACAACAAGCAGATATTTATGATAACAGATGGCAAGCCAACCTGCTTAAAAGAAGGCACAAAATATTATAAGAACAGCATCGGCCTCGATCGCAAGGTGGTTAACAAAACACTTAACATGGCAGCGCAATGCAAGCGCTTGAAGATACCTATCACCACATTTATGATAGCCAAGGACCCTTACCTGCAGCAGTTTGTACGCAAATTCACCGAAACAAATGGCGGCAAAGCGTTCTACAGCTCGTTGAATAATCTTGGCGAATATATTTTTGAGGATTACGCCAGGAACCGGAGAAAGACGATGAGATAACATTATAATTTGAAGATGTGTCAATTTGAAAATTTGAAGATGTTTTGCTTCCTCATTTTCAAATTTTCAAATCTTCAAATTTTCAAATTAAACAGATGAATAAATTAGAAATAACAACCCTAGGCCAGTTAAAGAAAACAGATTATAAAAGCCGATCCGTTAAAGATGAATTGCGGGCCAACCTTATCGCGCAGCTAAAAAAGAAAGAAGGCGGATTTGAAGGTATCATCGGTTTTGAGGATACGGTGATACCCGACCTGCAAACCGCTATACTTTCGCGCCATAACATTTTACTGTTGGGCTTGCGCGGGCAGGCTAAAACACGTATCGCACGTTTATTGGTTAACTTGCTGGATGAATATATACCCTATATTGAAGGGTCGGAATTATATGACGACCCGTTAGCACCTATATCATGGTTCGGGCATAACGAAGTTTTGGCCAAAGGCGATGCTACACCAATTGCCTGGCTGCATCGCAGTGAGCGTTATACTGAAAAACTGGCTACGCCTGATGTTACTGTTGCCGACCTAATTGGCGACGTTGACCCTATTAAGGCCGCTACCATGAAGCTAACCTACAGTGATGAGCGTGTAATTCACTTTGGATTGATACCCCGCGCGCACCGTGGCATATTTGTAATAAACGAATTACCAGATCTGCAGGCACGTATACAGGTGTCGTTGTTTAATATTTTACAGGAAAGGGATATACAGATACGCGGTTTTAAACTGCGCCTGCCTTTGGACATACAATTCGTGTTTACAGCTAACCCCGAAGATTATACCAACCGTGGTTCGATAGTAACGCCGTTGAAAGACAGGATAGAGAGCCAGATATTGACGCATTATCCGCGTTCGGTTGAAATATCGCGCAAAATAACCCAGCAGGAAGCATTATTATCTCCCGAACAAAAAACAGTTATTGAAGCTGATGGCCTGGTTAAAAACATGGTGGAGCAAATAGCTTTTGAGGCTCGTAACTCTGAATACATCGATAAAAAATCGGGTGTATCGGCCAGGTTAACTATCTCGGCTTATGAAAACCTGATCAGTAACGCCGAGCGCCGCATGATCATCAATGGCGAGGCCAGTACCTTTGTGCGCATCAGCGACTTTTTAGGCGTGATACCTGCCATTACCGGTAAAATAGAATTGGTTTATGAAGGCGAACTGGAAGGCCCTGCAAAGGTAGCTAATATGCTGATAGGTAAAGCTATCAAGACATTGCTTATCACATTTTTCCCCGACCCGGAAAAAGCTAAAAAAGGGAAAGCAGCAAATCCTTATACCGAAATTATTAACTGGTTCAGTAATGGGAACGAGTTGTCGTTAGTGGATGACCTATCGCTTGTTGACTATAAAAAAGGGCTTAACTCCGTAACAGGACTAAAGGACCTGGTTAAAAAGATACACCCGCGCCTGAGCGAAAATCAGCAGCTTTTGCTGATGGAATTTGTACTGCACGGCCTGGCTGAATTTTCACAATTGAATAAAGGATTTTTGGATAATGGTTTCGCGTTCTCGGATATGTTCAACAGCCTGTTCAACCTTGAGCCGGATGATGATGACCTGGATATAGACGACGACCGCTATTAAATAATCTTTGTCATCCTATGCGAAAACATAGGATGACAGATTCCTTATCAATATTTTCCCAAACACTTAAATATTGACAAACTTTGTTGCGATATTTGACCAACCGTGTCACACCCGTATAAATAAAAAAGCGAAAAACAGGATGTGGGTGAACCATTTGTATTGCCGATGAAAAAATTATTGCAGCCAGCTTTTGATTTCTTACTGTTCAGCAATATGTTCATGGCACTTTGTGCTATTGCCCAGGGGTTGGTCACCTTTTATTTAATAGGCGCAAAACCTGTATACGAGGTATTATCCATATTATTTATAGCGACTATCGGGCTGTATAATTTCAGCATACTGATGAGCAAGCCTGCACATCCTGAAAAATCGCCGTTCGCGCGTCAGCGCTGGTTTTTTGCGCATTACAGGCTTATGGTTACCATCACCATTATTTGCCTACTGGCACTCATCCCTTTGTTTTTTTTAATATCTACAGAATCGAAAATACTACTCACTTTTTTAGGCATTATTTCACTTGCTTATAACCTACCGCTTTTTACTTTGGGCGATAAAAAATTTGGGCTGCGCAATATCCCCGGCTTAAAGCAATTCCTAATCACTTTGGTATGGACCATGAGTACGGTTCTATTGCCTTTACTTGAGGCGCAACACCGGCATTTAGGTGTAGTTTCCATGCGCGATGCTACCATACTTATAGCCAAACGTTTCCTGTTCATTGGCGCCCTAACCGTGCCTTTTGATATACGCGACCTGTTCCAGGACAGGCAATCGGGACTGAAAACCATACCGGTAATGCTGGGCGAAAAAAAGGCCTACGCTTTTTGCCAGGTACTGTTAGCGGGGTATGTTGTGCTGTTGTTCCTGTTCAGGCATAATGGCTTTAATAATGAGTTTTTCGCACTCACGCTTACTGCGCTGCTGGCCGGCTGGCTCATCTTCCGTTCGACCATTGAAAAAAATGAATACTATTACTTTTTTTGGGTTGATGGTGTTTTAATACTTCAATATATATTACTGGTGCTATTTGGTAACTTTAGTTTCTAAATGTCGGCCAATTACAATAATTCTGCATGGTTTTATGATAGCCTTGCCCGCCTGGTTTATGGCAGGGCATTGGTGAACGCGCAGGTTTATTTATTGCATCACATTCCTGCGAATAGCCATGTACTGATAGTAGGTGGCGGCACCGGCTGGATACTGGATGAATTAACACGCATATACCCTGGCGGTTTAAATATTACTTATGTTGAGGTAGCGCCTAATATGATGGTGTTATCACAAAAAAGAAACATTGGCGGTAATAAAATTACTTTTATTAATGATGCCATAGAAAATGTTGCATTGCCACCTGATTTTGATGTGGTAGTCACCCCTTTCCTGCTGGATAACTTTACGGAGCAAACATTGGACAAAGTATTTAACAGCATTGCTGCCTTATTAAAAAAGGATGGGTTGTGGCTAAACGCCAGCTTTCAGCTTACTGGTAAATGGTGGCAACAGGTTTTGCTGAAAAGCATGTTCGTTTTTTTTAGGGTGGTTTGCGGGATAGAGGCTTCGAGGTTGCCGGGGATAAATAAATGCTTTGACGATATTGGGTATAAGGTCGTTGAGGGAAAAGTGTTTTTTGGGGAGTTTATTGGAGCAAGGATATATAAAAAATAATCCCAAAACGTCATTGCGAGCGATAGCGTGGACAACCGACCGAAGGGAGTTCATTAATACCTATAAAAAATAAACAACAGATTAATAATCCTCGACCATGTAAGACCGAACCTACCAAATCGGGGATTGCTTCGTCGTACCTCCTCGCAATGACGGCGCGGGGGGAATTACTCTATGTAACTTTCCAATATCTTAAACCCTCTTTCAGTGTACAACTCAACATGATGTACCACTTTCGGAAGCAAAATACATTCGCCCATTTTAACGGGGTAGGTTTCGCCGTTATATTTGATCTCATACGAGCCTTCCAAACAAACGTGGATAACGAACGAATCCAGCGCTGAGTAATCCTTTACAGTACTTGTATTATAATCGAGCAGGTTGGTGGTAAAGTATGGGCAGCTAACCAAATGCACCGTTTCATCCTTTACAGGGGTGTATTTGGTTTTATATTCAGGATAATGCTTGTAATCAATTGCAGCCAGGGCTTCTTCAACATGCAACTCGCGTTTGTTGCCTTTGTCATCCACCCTGTCAAAATCATAAATACGGTAGGTAATATCCGATGTTTGCTGTATTTCGGCTATCAGCAAGCCTTTTCCAATGGTATGCACACGCCCCGCAGGTAAAAAGAATACGTCGCCTGCTTTTACATCTTCCTTGTTCAGTACATCAGTTAAATGGCCGCTGTTGAATTTTTCCAGGTATTCTTCCTGTGTAAGCTCTTTATTAAACCCGGCAATTAAGGTCGAACCGGGGTCAGCCTCGATAACGTACCACATTTCTGTTTTACCGAATGAATTGTGGCGCTCCTTAGCCAATTTATCATCGGGGTGAACCTGTATGGAAAGGTCTTCATTCGCATCAATAAATTTTACCAGCAATGGAAAGATATTGCCAAAATGTGCATACACCTTATCGCCTACTAACTCGCCTTTATATTGTTCTAAAAGCTCAGCCAGTGATTCGCCTGCCAACGCCCCGTTGTCAACCACCGACACATCCGACTTAACCCCTGATATTTCCCAGGTTTCGCCGCAATTAGGCAGGTTGCCAAAATCTTTGTGCAGGTAAGTTTTTATCTTTTGGCCGCCCCAGATCTTGTCTTTATAAATAGTTTTAAATTTTAAGGGATATAATGTTGACATAGTGGTATCGTAATGTTGTAAATATGCTTTCAAAAATAGCTAAATCTGTTTAACGTTTCAGGTATTAATTAATTTCTGTTTGAATTTTGTTTTAATCGTATTATGAAATAAATCTGAACAATTTCAAAGAGAATTTTTTGTTTTCAATATGTCAAAGAACTGCATAACCCGCACCCTTAACGTCCGGGCAACGGTTAATGCAAGTTACAAAAACGACATTAAAAAAGTGGTGACATCATTTTGCCAGTAAGATATAAATGATTATAAATCAGATCATTGTGTTTTACAAGTCAACAATTTAGTTATGGCGTGTATTTAATTGTTGTACCAGGCCTTCCTGGTTTATGGTGTAGGTAATATGATCGGCTTCGTCGGTTATCAGCGCCATAAACTGGTGCGGCGTGGCTTCCAGTACCAATTGGTTGGCTTTGCCATCAACTGTGATTTTATCGCCCAGGCCAAATTGTTGTAACGTTAGCGCATAGGTTTCGTGCTCATTAAAGTACATGCGTTCACGATAGTATATCAGCCATAAATAGCGCTTTTGGTCTTCATTATAGGGCATAGAAAAAGTCGTATTCCTTGCACTGTTATTGCTGAATAACAGGTAGCCCCAGCGTTCGGGGAAGTGCATATTGACAACTCCCTGGGGCGACCAAACCCAATTGTGTTCGGGCTTGGGATGGCCAGCTGTATCGGTTTGCTTTACATATTTGCCATCTTTAATATCGGTATCCCATTCGACCCTCGAAAAATTGATGCGCCACATGGTGCCGTCGCGGGGTGTCCGGGAACGATCGCCTACTGCTAATGACTTTAAAGGTATGGCTATTTCCGCTGTCCATCCCTTATCAGTGTCGGAAGGTTTGTTAACTGTACCTTCTACCTTAATCGCCGACCGCATTCCCTTCGCATCCCAGGTTGTCAGCGGTAGTCCACCGTCGCGATAAGGGGAATTCAAAAACAGATCGAAAATAGTATTAATAGGGTTTATCTCTATTTCAAAGTACTGGTGGGTGGTGTTATTAGGATCGATAAAGAACTCGAAATCATTATCATGGTAAACAACATCATCGTGATGGGTTTTATAGGCCCAAACATTGGGTTCCTGCATTTGCGCGGCTATATACAGGCAGCTATCGTCCCATAGCATTTTAATTTTAGTGGCGTAAGGTGGCGTGGGCTTGCTGTCGCCTTCAATATCTATAAAATCAGTCGTCCATGCGGCTTGCTTCCAGGTAGCATCGTTAATGTCGCCATCAATTACAGGAGCGGTATTGGTATGGTAAATTACATAATTAAGGGGCGTTGTGAACAAATTTTCCAGCCCTTTAAATTCCGATTGTGCCTTAACATTAAAAGGGCATAAAAGATAAGCACCTGCTATTATAGTTATAAAAAAATATCGTTTAACAAGTGCTTTATCCATCATGGTACTTTAAAAGTAGCATTTTTTAATAAACTTACAGGCTTGCATCAATAAGTTTTAGCGGTACCCTTATGCCGCGTGGGCGATAAACGTTTGGATCGGAACGGCCGTTGACACAATCAACAACACATTTTTCAAAGCCGTTAATGCTATAGGTTATCAATAACTCATCTTTGCTGTTAATAAATTCAGGGTGACCAAATACGCTGTAAAAAAATGGCGAGTGGCCATCTTTCCTGTCGGGGATGGAATAAACCACTTTTGGTTTGGTGAACGGCCCAAGCGGGCTGTTTGATGTAGCTGTATAAATATCTTTTCCCTGGTCGCAACCAACGTTAAACTCCGAGCATACCATAATGTACTTATTTTTCACCTTACAAAAACTTACCGAGGTTGAGGGTGACCGGGCTATCATTTTGCTTTGCGCGGCATCGGCAACCCATTTTTTTCCGTCCCAAAATGTCCATGCGGCGTTAGGATTGCTGATTGGGAAGCGCGCCACGTATATTTCGCCGGCAGTTACAACCAGCTTTGAACCGTAAACATATACATAGCCATCGGCATCATTTTTTATCATGCTAAAGCCAAAGCCGATGCCTGCAAAATCGGGCAGTTGGGTATAGCCAGCCACCGTCATTTCAGGATATTTTATTTTGGCCCACCAGTCGTTACCCGCGCTTCCGAAACCAAAGGCACCGCCGCCAGGCTTATTTTTAAGGTTGCTGCAATACACATAAACCGTGTCGCCTATTTGCACACCAGCGCCCGGCCAGCTGAAATACAGGTCATTGGTATTAAACTTAAAATAGTTTTTGTTGCCCGGCCCCTTGCCTATCAGCGTTTGGGTATTTTGCCATTGCCAGTCATCTTTGGGTTGCAGCAGGGCACAGTTACGCACCTGGAACAGGCACGGGACGGTGCCGCTCTTCATATCATAATCATTAATATGGCTGTCGCCCATCAGCCATAAGGTACGACCGTCATTCAGCGGCACGGTTAGGCCGCCATCGCTGGCTATCCAGCCTGTGGTACGTTTAAAAAAGTTGGTTACAACGGTATCGGCATAGGAGTTTCCCGGGTTTACAGCATGGGTCGTTTTATTTTTTTGGGGCGATGAACGGTGCTTAACACCATTATCAAAACTAAACAATAGCAGAAGCGGGCAAGCAAGCAACGTGCTGAATATCTTTAATTTCATAGCAATAGGTTTTGAACAGCGATGGTTTGATCGCATTAAAGATAACATGTATGTACAAGTTAAATACTATGTAACTACATATTTACAGCAAACAATATTTAGGGATTAGCTTCCGAGCTGAACTATATGGTCAAACTCTTCGCGCTTTAAAGCCATTACTGATAATCTGCCCTGCCTTACCAAAGCAATATCTTTCAGTTTTTCATCGGCTTTTATGGTGACCAGTGTTACCGGTTTTTTCAGGCTCTCAACCGGTGCCAGGTCAACAACCACCCAGTTTGGGTCTTCAGTGGTGGGGTCCTGGTAAAATTCTTTTACAACTTTGGCTATGCCTACCACCTCTTTACCCTCGTTGCTGTGGTAAAACAGCACAAGGTCGCCTTCCTTCATCTCCCTTAAATTGTTGCGTGCCATATAATTGCGCACGCCATCCCAAAAGGTACGGCCCTGTTCGTTAAACTTTTCCCAACTATATTTATGAGGTTCGGATTTTACCAGCCAATAGTTCATGTATTTTGTTTGTTATTCACAGGTAAAAGTAATAAAAGTGTTGACATGGGTAAATAGCCACGCAAAGAAAATGCATGCAAAACCTCACTTTCGCAGGGAATAACCCGCGACGCATTTTGCCCGATATATAAGAATTACTTATTTCTTCTCTGTTTTGCTTTTGGCAGCAGGTTTGGCGGCACTTGTTTTTGCAGGTGTTGCTTTTGCAGGTGTTGCTTTTGGCGCAGCTTTCTTTGCCGGTGCAGCAGGCTGGGTTTTAGCTACCTTCGGTGTAGCAGCGGTCTTAGCAGGTTTCTCAGCTTTTGGAGCAGTTGATTTAAGTATATCTAATTCGCTGGCAACCGCTTTAACCAGTTTTTTCGATTGCTTTTTTATCTTCTTGGTTAGTTTTATTTTATCCTGTTCCAATACATTTTTTAATGTTGTAAGCAGGCGGGCCTTCAATTCGCTCTTCGCGGTTTTACGGGCTGATTTTACGGGTTGTTCTTTTTGTTTCGGCTGTTTCATATAATTTTTTTGCAAATGTAAAGTATATGTATATGAATTTTATATTATCTTTATGTTAAGCAGTATGTTGTAATTAACAATGAACAACGAACCCGGCTAAATAGTTTTGTAAAAGCTTTTTTACGTAAATTCCGCTATTTTCTTCACAAAATCAGGAATTGGGCTTTGCCGGGCTGTGTAAAAGCATTACCTTTATGTTAGCATTGTGCTGTAAATTAAAAGTTAACAGAAGGCACAGCAATTATCTTACCCCTATTCTTCAAAAGAATGATCTTTTGCTTTTAAACGCCGTCGTTTTCAAACAATTTATAGCTAAAATGGTTGTTTATATAGCTGAAGTAATTAATGAAGATACCAAATGTTACGCTTACCAAACTTATAACTAAACAGGCTAAACAGCATCCTGATAAGATAGCTATTAAACACAATGGGCAATCTATTACTTACCACGAGCTTGATACCAAATCCAATCAAATAGCAGCATATTTTATAGCCAACAATATTACCAATAATGATATTGTTGCCGTAGCTATTGACAGATCGATAAACCTGGTGATATGCCTTCTGGGCCTGATAAAAGCCGGAGCTGCTTATGTGCCTATCGATCCTCATTTACCTGCCGACAGAGTTAATTTTATATTGGACAATAGTGGCGCCAAACTTTTATGCACCGCAAAAAAATATAACGAACACTATGCGGGGATTGAAGATAAATTATTGTTTGATGAGGTGATGCTAACCTGCCGGGATGAGCCTGCCGATGAACCTGATGTTGAGTATGACGGACACGAACTTGCCTATATTCTATATACTTCAGGGTCAACAGGGCAGCCTAAAGGTGTGGCAATTGAACGGCATAGCCTGCTTAACTTTTTGCTGAGCATGCAAAAATCGCCCGGCATAGGCCCAAAAGATAAATTACTGAGTATAACTACTATTTCATTTGATATTGCCGAGCTTGAACTGTTTTTGCCATTAATAAGTGGAGCGCAAATTATAATTGTTGACAACGAGGTGGCTAAAGATGGCCGCACTTTGCTCGAGATAATAAAAACCGAACAGGTAAGTATTGTGCAAGCCACACCTTTTACCTGGCGGATGATACTGCAAAGCGGCTGGAGTAAGTCATTGCCAATAAAAGCCTTTTGTGGGGGCGAAGCAATGCCAAAAGACCTGGCAGATAAGCTGCTTGAAAAATGCGCCGAATTATGGAACATGTACGGGCCCACCGAAACCACTATTTACAGTACTATAAAAAAAGTATTGCCAAAAGATGAGCTTATAACCATTGGTAACCCCATCGACAATACACAGGTTTATATTTTAGATGAAGAACAGCGCCAGGTACCGGTAGGCGAAGAAGGCGAAATTTACATTGGCGGTGAAGGTATTGCACGCGGCTACGTGGGCAGGCCCGACCTTACCAATGAGCGGTTTATTGATGATACATTTTCAGACTCTGGTGGTAAAATTTATAAAACCGGCGATTGGGGGAAAATACTTGATAACGGCGAGGTGCAATACCTGGGCAGAATAGATCACCAGATAAAGGTAAGGGGTTACCGTATTGAAACTGAAGAAATAGAATTCCAGCTTAAAAACCAGAGGGGCATTAAGGATGCCCTGATCATATTGCATGAAGACCGTTTGGGCAATAAATTACTGGTGGCCTATATAGTGGCTAAAGGCTATAACACGCACTACCAGCGCAACCGCAAGATAAGAAAATGGAAGAACAGCCTAAAAAACAAGCTGCCCGACTATATGGTACCCGCGGCTTTTATACTTATACCGCGAATGCCTTTAATGCCCAACGGCAAATTAGACAGAAAAAAATTACCAGTACCAACAACTAAACCACTATCGCGAAGCAATAAAAAACCAAGCACACAAACCGAAAAAATAATAACCCAGATCATACTAAACAACACCGACTTTGAGTTTATAGGCATCAACGATAATTTTATCGACCTGGGTATCGACTCGCTTGTTGCGTTGACAATAATTGTTGGTATTGAAGAGCATTTTCATAAGCGTTTGCCATTAACTGTTTTGGTGCACTATCCTACGGTAAAACTACTTGCACAATTTATTGATTCAGCATCTGCTTCACCTTATAATTCATTAATAAACCTGAAAACCGGGGGCGACAAAGTGCCATTGTATTTGGTACATGGCATAGGCCTTAACCTGTTTAATTTTAACAGCATAATAGACCATATGGATGCTGACCAACCTGTTTTTGGCCTGCGTGCGGCCGGATTGGATGGCAACGAGGCCCCGCTTGAAAGTATTGAAACTATTGCCGCTTACTATAACCAGGAGATACTAAACCACGACCCTATTGGCCCATACGCTATTGCGGGTTATTCCATGGGTGGTATTATAGCGTACGAAATGGCCAAACAGCTTAAGGAAGCAGGCAAAAAGGTGGAAATGCTGGCCATGATAGATACCAACGTGCAGGAGAGTTTCCAGGCGCCCATAAATAACATACTAAGAAAAGTTGAACGGCAGGTTGATAAACTGATATTCAGGGTGGGGTCGTTTTACAGGCACCCGGTATCAAATGTTGACTATTTAAGCCAGACCTTCGGGCAGCAATTTAAAGCATTTTTAACCAGGTCGGGCATCCGCAATAAGTATGCAGCATCAGAACTGCCTGAATATATGCAAAACGTGGTTGAAAAATTAGAAGCGGCTTGTGCCAGGTATGTTATACAGCCCTATAATTTAAAGATAGACCTGATAAAAGCTGAACAAAGGTTTTATTATATTGATGACCCTAAATATTTAGGCTGGGGGAATTATGCCCTTGATGGTATAACTACTTATGATGTGCCGGGCGACCATGAAGACATGTTTAATTCGCCGAATGATATGATATTAGCTGAAACCCTGCAAAATAGATTGAATGAAATACCCGTTAATATAAACAGGCCGTTGATAAAAAATCTATCGATTTAAATCTCACCCTGTAAAACGGGTGCGTGCTGCGTAAGATAAATTACTCCCTTTTTATATACTTTTTATACAGGTGCTCGATGTATCCAACACTTACATAATCTAAAAATTTCCAGTTGGGATAATAGTTCCGCTGCAAATGTTTAAGAACGGTGAATATGATCACCAAAAAAACGAGGATTAAACCTAAAAAAAGGAAAATGGCTCCAATTAAGCTGATAACGCTCATAATAAAAAGTTGTAGTCAAAATTTATTACTTATACGTAAAATCTTAGGGATGGGTTACCTACGGATGATTTTTTTTTAACTAATGCGAATATTTTAACTGCAACCGTGTTGGCGGGGATTAATGCAGTATCTTAAACATCAGTTCTTTCATCAAAGCGCCATCTTCGGCGTTTGATTCTACCCCCTTACTTTTCAGGTCGTACTCGCGCAAATAACTTATTATACGCATGGTTTTGCCATAATCGTAACTGCGAGCCGCCTGCTCGTAGTCTTTTACAAAAAACGGATTTACGCCAAGTTCGCGGGCAAGGTTTTGCTGCGAGCGATCTTTTACATAATGAAAGGCTAGCACCTTGCTAAAATAGTTATTCAAATTACCCAGCACCAGCACAATGGGATTTGCTTTGGGGTTCGCCTCAAAATAATTAACTATCTGGTTAACCTTAAAAACGTCCTTTTTGCCTAATGCAGTTTGAAGTTCAAATACGTTATACTCCTTGCTTATGCCAATATTGTTTTGTACCAGTTCGAGTGTTATCTCCTGCCCTGCCGATATATTCAGCATCAGTTTTTCCAGTTCATTTGCAATTTTCGAAAGATCGTTACCCAGGTATTCGGATAGCATCATGGTTGCGGGTTGGCTTATGCGGTAACCTTTATCGCTTATAAAGCTTTCTATCCAGCCCGGCACCTTGTTATCATATAAAGCAGCCGATTCAAACACCAGCCCATTTTTCTCAATGGCTTTATATGTTTTTTTACGCTTATCAAACTTGCCGTATTTGTGGCAAAAAACAAGTATGGTGCTGGGTAACGGGTTATCTAAATAATTCAGCAGGGGGTTAATGCTTTTCTTATCATCATCATCTTTACCCCACTTCATATCCTGCGCCTCTTTTACCAAAACAACCTGGTAATCGGCCATCATGGGGTATCTTTTGGCGGCGTTCAGCACAGTCATTATATCGGTGTCTTTGCCATAAAGCACTGTTTGGTTAAACCCTTTCTCAGCATCCGGAAGTAATTTATGCTCCACATAATTGCCCACCAGGTCAATATAATAAGGCTCGTCGCCATGCAGCAGGTATAGCGGTTTAAATTTGCGATTTTTAAGATCTTTTATAATATCGTCGGCACTCATGTAAAGTCAAAAGTAAAAATTCAAAAGTCAAAAAATCGCTTTATCTTGTAAATTACTTTATATATCGGCAGCAAACAAAAAATAGCTTTTGAATTTTTACTTTTGAATTTTGAATTTCATCAATGGATCTGCTGCAACCGCTCAACCTTCCTCCCTATCCTTTTAAAATAAGCGACAATAACGGGCAGCTTACCCTGTTTGATGAAATAAGAAAAAAGCACCTGGTAATTACCCCCGAAGAATGGGTACGCCAGCATTTTGTGCAATACCTCATCAACCAAAAAAAGTATCCGAAATCCCTTATAAAGCTTGAAGGCGGCTTGCGGCTGCACGGCATGGCCAAACGAACAGACATTGTGGTGTTTAACAACACGGGCGACAAAATATTAATGATAGAGTGCAAAGCGCCCGCGGTTAATATAGATCAAAAAGTATTTGACCAGATTGCACGCTATAACATGACGCATAAGATAGCCCTACTGGCCGTAAGCAACGGGTTGCAGCATTATTATTGCCGGATAGATTTTGAGAAACAGGCCTATAAATTCATACCTGAATTGCCTGCTTATGATGAGTTGTAGCTATTAAGCCAGCATTACCAGGCTCTGGATCTTTTGCAGCAGGTCTTCGGGTTTGAATGGTTTTGATACATAATCATTCATGCCTGAGTTGAACACGCGCTCGCGTATATCGAACAAAGCAGATGCAGTTAAAGCAATGATAGGGATGTTCGCTTTTTTGGTATCGGGCATTTTACGTATCTCCATGGCTGCGTCAAATCCATTTAAAACGGGCATTTGCAGGTCCATCAATATAATATCAAAATTACCGTACTGAACCATTTGTATAGCGCTTTCGCCGTTTTCGGCTATGGTAGGTGTCATATTCCATTTGGAGAACAGCTTCTTCATCAGCATAACGTTCACCATGTTGTCTTCGGCAATAAGTACGCGTAAATTACTCAGGTTGTTTTTAGCCTTAATAGCAGGCTCGGCTTCGGCTTCCAAAACATGTATCTCGGTTGATACAGGGAACTCCATAGTAAACGAAAACTCCGAACCCTGGCCAATTTTGCTATGCACATCCATTTTTAGGCCCTGCAGTTCAAGCAGGCGTTTAATAATGGCCAGACCCAAACCGGTGCCGCCATACTGTCGGGTGGAAGTGATTGATTCCTGGGCAAAAGGCTCAAATATGGTATCAAGGTTGTCGGGGGCAATGCCGATGCCTGTATCCTTAACCGAAAAATTTACGGTAATGGTGTTGTGCCTGTCTTCCACACAAGTGGCCTTAACCCAAATATTGCCTTGTTTGGTAAATTTTATAGCATTGCTAACCAGGTTAAAAATTATTTGAGTTACACGGGTAGGATCGCCGAATAATATTTTTTCGTTAAGCGCACTGTCAATATCCAGGCTAAATGCCAATGCTTTTTCTTTGGCCTTTATCTTTTGGGCGCCGCAAACGTTCTGCATCAGCTCGACCAAATTAAAGCTGGTATTTTCAAACACCACCCTGCCCGATTCTATCTTGTTAAAATCAAGTACATCATTTACAATCGCCAACAGGTTCGATGCCGAGAATTTTAATATCTCCAGGTTCTCTTTCTGATCGTTCCGTGGGTTGCTCATTAGCAGCAGGTTGCTCATGCCTATAACCGCATTCAACGGGGTACGTACCTCATGCGACATGGTGGCCAAAAACTCCGACTTAGCTTGTGATGATTTTTCGGCCTTATCGATGGCATTCTCAAGCTTAATGTTCAGATCACCTTGGTCATCGCTGGTTCTTTTAAGCTGCTTTATGTTTTTATAAAACGCGTTTGAGAAATGCCCGTGTATATACATCAGCAACAAAAAGTTGGCGAATATGGCGATGATAACGGTGGACTGGTCAACCTGCTCGGGCTTAAGATCAATAACATAAGGGCCATTATATTGCAGGGTAAGGAACACCAATACTATGGCCAGGTTAATTATGGAATAAAACAACCCGAAGCCCTGGCCAAGCATATAAAAGCTGAATATGATAACCAGGATAACCATTTGAACGGTAATAATATTTACCGTTTGAAAAATGAGATAAACATCGCCCAAATTAACTATCGTAGCCAAAACGAGCAACCCGTGCGAAATAAACTTCCAACGTGGTTTGTAAGTAAGCAGTTTAAAAAACATTGCCGATGCTATAAGCAGTGCACCGGCAGTAATGGTAAGTATAGGCTGATCCTGGTAATAGAGATTGCTGAGCAATGCCGCTATGGCAATAAATACCAGTCCTAAACCATAATACAATAAACGGATACGGGCTTGATCCAGGATGGATTGGTCATCAGACAGTATTTTATTTATTGAAAGGTTAAAAAAACCTGCCTTATTCGTCATTCCTGGTTATTAATTGGTAATCTGTATTTATTAAATATAGTTTTATAACACACATCGAATAATATTCAATATTTGTTAATAAAATATATATTCTTACAATACTGATTTGCAATTAGCAAGCCAAAGTAGATAAATTGTCTTCGAGTATCTTTAATTTGGCCTCGGCGTCGGCCTTTTTCCTTAACTCATTCTCAATAATTTCGGGCTTTGCGTTGCTCATAAAGCGCTCATTTGTAAGCTTCGCGTTAACCGATCTTAAAAACCCGTCCAAATATTCCTTCTCTTTTCTCAGCCTTTCACATTCGACAGCAGGGTCGATAGTTTCGTTCAGCGGTATATAAAACTCGTCTGTATGCACCATAAAGTTAATAGCACCGCTTATTTTATCATTGGTAATATTTAAACTGCTTACGTTCCCAAGCTTGGTAATTAAGGCTTCGTACAACTTATAGTTTTGACCGGGGGTGTTTTTTATAAACAGATCTAAAATTTCTTTCGGAGAAATTTGTTTTGCATTACGAATATTACGGATTTGTGAAATTACCTGTTTTACGTTCTCAACATCGGTTAATAATCGGGCATTAATTTCCCCATTAATTGGCAATTGGGCAACGATACAGCAATCGGTTTCACTACGTTCTCCAAACAATTCATCGTGCCATAATTCTTCGGTAAGGAAAGGGATGAACGGGTGAAGTATTTTCAATATATTTCCAAAATATTCCACGGTTTTGAGATATGTTGCCCGGTCTATAGGTTTCTGATATACAGGCTTTATCATCTCCAAATACCAGGCGCAGAAGTCGTCCCAAACCAGTTTATAAGTGGCCATCAGGGCCTCTGATAAACGGTACTGTTTAAAGTTATCTTCTATCTCAATTAAGGCCTGGCTAAACCGGCTGTCGAACCAGTCGATAGCCACCTGGTTAGGGTTGGCGAGGGTGTCATCTACCTCCCACCCTTTAACCAGTTTAAAGGCATTCCATATTTTGTTAGTGAAGTTGCGGCCCTGTTCGCAATAGCTTTCATCAAACATCAGGTCGTTACCAGCAGGCGAGCATAACAACATGCCTACCCTAACCCCATCGGCGCCGAATTTCCCTATCAAATCAATAGGATCAGGCGAGTTACCCAACTGTTTCGACATTTTGCGGCCCAACTTATCGCGAACGATACCAGTTAGGTAAACATTCCTGAAAGGCAGGTCGTTTCTAAACTCGTGACCGGCCATTATCATTCGTGCTACCCAGAAAAATAATATCTCAGGCGCGGTAACCAGGTCGTTGGTTGGGTAATAGTAGTTAATATCTGTATTATCCGGGTCCTTAAAGCCATCAAACACCGATATGGGCCAAAGCCATGATGAGAACCAGGTATCAAGAACATCTTCGTCCTGTGTTAGATCACCGGTTGTTGTTTCCGGGTTGAAATTGTGGAACTTTTTAGCCTCTTCAAATGCTTCTTCGCGGGTTTTAGCTATAACAAACTGCCCGGTTGGTAAATACCATGCAGGTATCTGCTGCCCCCACCACAGTTGACGGCTAATACACCAATCCTTCACATTTTCCATCCAATGGCGGTAGGTATTGATGAATTTATCGGGTATTAATTTTATTTCGCCATCTAAAACATAATCCAGAGCGGGTTTAGCCAATTCTTCCATTTTGCAAAACCACTGCATGGATAATTTTGGCTCGATAACAGCATCAGTACGTTCGGAGAAACCAATTTGAGATTTATATTCTTCAACTTTCTCCAGCGCACCCGCTTCTTCCAGCAATGGAACTATCTTTTTACGGGCGGCAAAACGATCCTCGCCTACCAATATCTGCGCCTTTTCATTCAGTGTGCCGTCATCGTTTAAAATATCAATAACAGGCAGGTTATGTTTTATGCCGAGTTCGTAGTCGTTCAAATCATGCGCAGGAGTTACCTTTAGACAACCTGTACCAAAATCCATGGTAACGTAATCATCAAGTATAACCGGTATTTCACGGTTTATTAATGGAATCAGCACCTTTTTACCATGCAAATGCAAATACCGCTCGTCATTTGGGTTGATACAGATAGCTGCATCAGCCATAATGGTTTCGGGGCGCGTTGTCGCAATGGTTAAGTAGCTAGTATCAAGTATCAAGTCGCTAGACTTTTGCACTTCGTCTTGATACTTGATACTTGATACTTGATACTTAATATAATAAAGCTTTTGATTAACCTCCTTGCGAATAACCTCTTCATCACTTACCGCTGTTTTCCCCTGCGGGTCCCAGTTTACCATGCGTACACCACGATAGATGAGGCCTTTTTTATACAGGTGAATGAAAGTATCGATAACCGCTTCGCTCAGGTCGTCGTCCATGGTAAAACGGGTACGGTCCCAATCACATGAGGCGCCTAATTTCTTAAGCTGCTCCAATATAATGCCGCCATATTTTTCTTTCCACTCCCAGGCATAGCTTAAAAACTCTTCGCGGGTAAGGTCCTTTTTGGCTATGCCGCGTTCTTTAAGCATGGCAACAACCTTCGCCTCGGTGGCAATACTGGCGTGGTCGGTTCCCGGCACCCAGCAGGCGTTTTTACCCTGCATACGGGCGCGACGGATGAGTACATCCTGTATGGTATTGTTCAACATATGGCCCATGTGCAAAACGCCGGTAACATTTGGCGGTGGCATCACAATGGTATAAGGCTCGCGCCCATCGGGCACCGACTTAAAAAACTTGTGCTGCAACCAATAGCTGTACCATTTATCCTCTGCGTCTTTGGGCTGATATGTTTTAGAAATACTCATAGTTTGCAAAAATAGGATTTTGGCGCGATAGTCCATAGTCCATGGTCGATAGTCCATAGCTATTCAGGCCAAAAAATCGCAACTATTGACCATCGACCATCGACTATGGACTTATTAATCATCTGCAACAATATTTTTACAAAGCGGGTGTTTATTACTATACGATCTCTTTATTGTTATGAAAACAGCACCGCTAAAACATTTTCTGCACTACTTAATGAAACGGTCGGGCATAAACCTTTTCATCAACTGGCTCAACCGGTAAGGTACGTTTCGGCATTTCCGCCCGTATTAGCGATAATTTATTATCTTTAATTTTTAATTTGATCTCATTATTATGAAAGTAAAGTACTTTAATTTAGTGCTTACCGGTGCATTATGTATTTCGGTAAGTGCTTTTGCTATTGATGGAAAAAAAACCAAGCCCCATCACCCTGTAAAACCTTCACATCCGCAAAAATTTATCGACCCTGCAAACATGGATACCTCCATTAAGCCCGGCGATGATTTTTATGATTATGCCAACGGCACCTGGATAAAGAACAACCCTATCCCCGCGAAAGAAACCCGCTGGGGCAGCTTTAACATTCTTCACCAGGATAACACCGATAAACTTTTAAAGTTATTAGCCGAAGTTAGCGCTACCCCAGGTCAGCCTAAAGGCAGCCTTAAACAACGTGTTGGCGACCTTTATGCCAGTGGTATGGACAGCGTAGCTATTGAAAAACTGGGCTATACACCAATAGTACCTGATTTGAAAAGGGTTGATAATATAACCGACCTTAACGGTGTAATAACCGAAACAATATACCAGCGCACTGTAGGTATAGGTAGCCCATTATTCAGGTTTGGCGTTGGGCAGGACGACAAGCACCCGAACGTAAATATAGTAGGTTTTGACCAGGGCGGCACCAGTTTGCCCGACCGCGATTATTACCTGAAAAGCGACCCCCGAACCAAAAAAATACAGGATGCTTATAAAACTTATATTGTTACCCTGTTTACCTTAACCGGTACCAGTGCCGATGATGCCGCTAAAAATGCTGAAACTATTTTCAACCTTGAAACAGTGCTGGCAAAAGCGCAACTGAGCCGCGTTGTATTACGCGACCCGAATGTTACTTACAACAAACTTTCGGTAAAAGATTTCAGTAGCACCACCCCGCATTTGGATTGGGCACAATTGCTAATGGCTCTTAAGGCCGGCGGACAGGATACCGTATTGGTTGGCGAGCCTGCATTTTTTAAAACTGCGGATAGCTTACTGGCTGCAACCCCTGTTGCCGATTGGAAAGTTTATTTAAAATGGAGTGTATTAAAAGGTTCGGCAGGTTCATTAAGTTCGGCATTTGTTGATGCCGGCTTCAAGTTTAGCCAGGCGCTTAGCGGGCAAAAAGTTATGGCTCCACGTACGGAACGTATGTCGGGCCTGGTTGATGGCAGTTTGGGCGAATTATTGGGCCAACTATACGTTGAAAAATACTTTACCCCTGCGGCTAAACAATACATGATTAACCTGGTGAATAACCTAAAAAGCACTTTGGGCGACCGTATACAGCGCCTGGAATGGATGAGCCCGGAAACAAAGGCACGCGCGCTGAAAAAACTGGCGGCCTTCACCGTAAAAATAGGTTATCCCGATAAATGGCAAACTTATGACGGCATAGTGATAGACCGTGATAATTACGTTGGTAATTTAAGGTCGATAGCCTTATGGCGTTATAATTATAATGTTAGCCAGTTAGGCAAGCCGGTTGATAAAACCCGCTGGACCATGTCGCCGCCAACTGTAAATGCTTACTACAATCCCGGCAATAACGAGATCGTGTTCCCGGCAGGTATATTGCAGTTCCCTTTCTTTGATTTTGATGCCGACGATGCTGTAAATTACGGTGGCATTGGCGCTGTTATAGGTCACGAAATGACCCATGGCTTTGACGACCAGGGCCGCCAGTACGATGCCGATGGTACCCTGCGCGACTGGTGGACCAAAGACGACGCCACTAAATTTAAAGTGCGCGCTAACCAGGTGGTTGATCAGTACAACGCGTTTACCGTATTGGATACTATCCACGTAAATGGCAAGCTTACCCTTGGCGAAAACCTTGCCGACCTTGGCGGTATAAACATTGCTTACGAAGCATATAAAAAGACCAAAGAGGGCCAGTCGAACAAAAAAATTGATGGCTTTACCGGCGACCAGCGTTTCTTTTTATCGTGGGCACAGGTTTGGCGCGGTTTACAACGCCCTGAATCGGCAGCACAACGCATCATGACCGACCCGCATTCGCCTGAGCAATACCGCTGCAACGCGCCTATCAGTAATATGGACGCATGGTACAATGCTTTTAATATTCAACCCGGCGATAAGAATTATAAAAAACCGGAGGACAGGATAAAGGTTTGGTAGAACTTTTAGTATTTAGTAGCTAGTATCAAGTATTTAGTAAAAAAAGGCCCGGCACGTTCGGGCCTTTTTTTATGTTGGAAAAACCTTAATTTTATTGCTTCACTCAAGACCTCTTTTTAATGAAAAAATTTGCCTTTCTTCTGCTTGTTAACCTGTTTGCTTTTTCATTTTGCTTTGGGCAGCAACCAAAATTTATTACCGACGATCTGGATGCCTATATTAATAAAGGTTTGAAAGACTGGAACCTCCCCGGGCTTGCCATAGCCATTGTAAAGGATGGCAAAGTAGTGGTAATGAAAGGTTATGGGGTAAGGAACGTTAAAACCAATGAGCCGGTTGATGAGAATACCCTGTTTATGATAGCCAGCAACACCAAGCTGTTTACCGCTACGGCCCTCGCACAGTTGGAAGCTGATAAAAAGATCTCACTGGATGATAAAATAAGCAAATACTTCCCCGATTATACGCTTTATGACCCCAACACTACTGCGCTGATCAACATAAGGGATATGCTTAGTCACCACATGGGTACAAAAACTTTCCAGGGCGATTTCACCTTTTGGAACAGCACATTTTCCCGGAAGGGAATAATGGATAAAATGAAGCTGATGAAGCCACATGCGCAATTCAGGCAGAGTTATGGTTACTGCAACAGCTGTTTTTTAACCGCCGGGCAGGTTATAGAAGCGGCTACAGGCAAAACATGGCAGGCTGAGGTACAGGACAGCATACTCACCCCTTTGGGTATGACAAATACCTACATAACACCGGCAAAGATGGCCGACCTAAAAGATGCAGCACAACCTTACACTACATCTTATACTGGTATAATAACTCCGCTACCTTATGATAATGTGGAAAACCTTGCGCCTGCTGCCGGCCTGGTAAGCTGTGTGAAGGATATTGCCAAATGGCTCACCATGCAGGTGGACAGCGGCAAATACGAGGGTAAACAGATCATACCCTGGAAGGCCCTGCAGCGCACACGCGATGTGAATACTATTATCAGCAGCAGGAAATCGCGCTACTTACCGAGCAATTTTAGCGGCTATGGGTTGGGGCTGGAAATTATGGATTACAACGGCAAACAGGTGTTTTCGCATACCGGTGGTGCCGATGGCTTTGTAACCAATACCTGCTTTGTGCCCGAAGAACATTTGGCCATAACTATTTTAACCAATAACGACAACCAGGACTTTTTTGAAGCGCTGCGTTATCAAATACTCGATGCCTACCTGGGTGTACCAGCTACCGACAGGAGCGCCTTGTTTTTAAAGGGCTTTAATGATGAAATGAAGGAATCGGTAAAAGCTACCAATGATATGAAGGCTCGTGTTAAAGACAGTGCGCCGGAACTTCCATTATCGGCCTATGCCGGGAAATATGATAATACACTTTTTGGTTCGATAGAGATAAGCGCCGTTAAAACCGGGCTATCGGTTAAATTTAATAACCATGTAAATTTTAGCGCCGACCTGAAATATATGGATAACGGCGAATGGCTGCTAACTTATAGTAATCTATCGTATGGAATTTTCCCGCTTAAGTTTACCCTTGATAAAGGCAAGGTAGTTTCGGCAGTTTTTAAGGTGAATGATGAATTGGAGTATGACCCTTATTTGTTTACGAAGGCCGTTCAATAGTATTGGCTTGATAATTGATTACAAATTAGTGACCGGCATAGCTTGTCGCATTTAATAACAACCAATATCTTTATCCCAGTTTTATGGTCATCAATCAATTTTACGATAAGGGCCTTGCCCATGCATCTTATGCCGTGATACGCACCGGCAAAATGATAGTTATTGACCCGGGTCGCGATCCGCAGCCTTATTATGATTTTGCCACTTTACACGAGGCCGATATTGTTGGTGTAATTGAAACGCACCCCCATGCCGATTTTGTAAGCTCGCACCTGGAGATTCACCAAACCACCGGTGCTACGCTTTATGTAAGCAAGCTAACCGGCGCGGCATACCCGCACGAAAGTTTTGACGATGGCGACAGTATTGAACTGGATGATATAAAATTGAAAGCCATAAATACCCCCGGCCATTCGCCCGATTCGATATGTATTTTACTGCAGAATGAATATGGTAATGATGTGGCCATATTTACCGGCGACACCTTATTTGTGGGAGATGTTGGCAGGCCCGACCTGCGCGAGGATGTAGGTAATATCACTGCTAAGAAGGAAGAACTGGCAAGGCAGATGTACCATTCGACCCGTGAAAAACTGATGCACCTGCCCAAAGATGTTGTGGTATACCCCGCGCACGGCCCCGGCTCGTTGTGCGGCAAAAACATGAGCCCTGATCTGCACAGTACCATTGGCCGCGAACTGCGCGAAAATTATGCTTTGCAATTGATGGATGAACTACAGTTTGTAAAGACACTGACTGAAGGCCAACCATTCGTACCCAAATACTTTGGATGGGATGTGGAAATGAATAAAAACGGCGCTGTATCACTGGATAAAAGTATTGGGGCCATTAAAAAAATCTCGCCTGATACCCCATTAGAAAAAAATATACTGGTAATTGATACCCGGCCAAAGAGCGATTTTATAAAGGGGCACCTGGAAGGCGCCATCAACCTGCAAAATGCGGTTAAGTTTGAAACCTGGCTGGGATCGGTTGTGGGGCCGAATGAGCAATTTTATTTAATAGCAGCTAATGATGAAGAATTGGCCATAGTAATAAAAAAGACGGCTAAAATTGGCTATGAAGGGAATATAAAAGCGGGCTTATTAAACCCGGCAAACGCCCATGAAAGATCGGCGGAGCTTGACCTGTCGGATTTCAACCTGCATCCAAACCAATATACTATAATTGATACCCGCAACTGGGGCGAGATAAACGACGGGATGATATTTAGCAATGCGCTGACTATCCCCCTGCCCGAATTGCGCGAACGTTTAAGCGAAATCCCAACTGATAAACCCATACTGGTGCATTGCGCTGCGGGGTACCGTTCGGCTGCTGCGGCAAGCATCATCGCCGCAAAAATTAAGTCCGTACCGGTTTATGATTTGAGCGAAGCGGTTTTGGAACTGCAAAGTCAAAAGTAAAAATTCAAAAAACTATTATTTATACATGCTGGAGATTGTAAGGACGGAGGACGGGTCGAACACGATTTACAACAGCGAGGTGGGTGAAAACTATCATTCGCGACATGGGGCTTTGCAGGAGAGCAGGCATGTGTTCCTGAGATCGGGATTGGAATATTTTCTGTCCATCAACAATACAAACAGTGTTTCAATTGTAGAAGTTGGCTTTGGTACCGGCTTAAACTTTTTGTTAAGCGCCGACTATTGCATCACCCAAAATATAGCGCTTGATTATACCGGCATCGAAGCCTATCCGGTACCTGAGGACATGATAGCCCAAACGGGATATGATGAATACGTTTCGCCTGTCATATGGGAACAATTTATATCGCTATATCCCGGTTCGCTACAGCATCCCGTCGAACTAAATAAAAACTGCCAATTGCAAATAGCCAACTGCAAACTAAACGACTTTTCGTCCACCAGGCAATATGATGTAATTTATTTCGATGCCTTCGCGGCAGCCTATCAGCCCGAAATGTGGGATGAGGCGGCCATCACCCATACCTTACAGTTTCTGAAACCCGGCGGTGTGTTTGTAACCTATGCTATTACCGGAAATCTCAAACGTACCATAAAGGGGTTGGGATTAAAGGTAGAGAAAGCGCCGGGAGCGCCCGGGAAAAGGGAGATGCTACGAGCGACACACCCAATCAAAGCCTGAAACCTACGTTAAATTTCATGGTGAAACCATTGGATAAAGGCAATTCCCTAACTGCATATTCGTTAGGTGCCAAAACACTGTGAGTAGCATAAATTATTGGGCCGCCGCACAAAGTGAATGAAAACCGCGAGGCAACAGGAACATAATTTAATGAAGGGCCGACCAATACACGGGCACCGCCTTCAGCCTCATCGGTTTCCCAAAACCCTTCCAGGTCCTGGCCTACCGCTTCAACACCGCCATACAATTGTCCTGCTAATTGGTGGTGTATGCCTACACTACTAATAACATCAAACGCATCACGGTCAACATCGAATGCCTTTTCAAAACGCACATTGGCGCCAAGCCGCCAGCTCAAATCTTCATATGTCGCAGTTAAACGGCTTAAAGCTACTTTGTCATTATTAAATTCCCGCCTGAAACCCAGGCTTGCACCTATCCGAAGCCCTGTTGAGCTGTTTCCGCCTATAAAATCGCGTAAAACTTCGGCCTGCTCAATGCTGTTTATGCTGCCATTATTTGCAAGGCCCACTCCGATAGATGTCAACAGGGTGAATTTATTACCTAAATAACCTTTTACAGCAATATTTTGATCAACACCATCATAACCCAGGGGTGTAACTGTATGCTCGCCATACCCACCTGAATAATTCAAGCTCCAGCCGCGTGCCGATGGATTAAGCGTACTAATGGTAAACAAAAATGGCTGCGGCTGTGCCATTGTGGTATTAAACTGCTGAGGATTTATGGTTTGCGCATTTAATGCCCCTATGGGCAATATAAGAACAAGCGCTAACAGGTAAATTTTTGTTATCATGGCGATTTTTTCGATTCGGTTTTTGATGCCGAAAAATAGTACTTCTACATTAATTTATCGTTAATAAGGAACCATAAATTTCAGTACGATCATTTTACACTTTTACGGGCTGATGGCAATTTCATAATGTTATTCTTTCATGCCATACTGCTAATATGTTGTATTTTTGCTGCAAGTACTAATTGTAAATATTCTATATATCATTATGCCATTAATTCCACCGTCTTCCGCTTCAACTCCCGCAACAGCCTTTGAACGGCTGCTAACTATAATGGATGATCTGCGCCTCAACTGCCCCTGGGATAAAAAGCAAACACTGGAAAGCCTGCGCCATTTAACAATTGAGGAAACCTATGAGCTAAGCGACGCTATATTAAGCGGTGATATGCCCGAGATAAGAAAAGAGCTGGGCGATATTATGCTGCACCTGGTGTTTTATGCCAAAATAGGTTCGGAAACCGGCGATTTTAATATTACCGGTGTATTGAATGGCATTTGCGATAAGCTGGTTAACCGTCACCCGCATATTTATGGCGATGTGGATGTGCAGAATGAAGAAGATGTAAAACGCAACTGGGAACAAATAAAGCTAAAGGAAGGCAACAAATCGGTTTTGGGTGGTGTGCCTGCCTCATTACCCGCGTTGGTAAAGGCATCGCGTATACAGGAGAAGGCCCGGGGAGTTGGGTTCGACTGGGAGGAAAAGAGCCAGGTGTGGGCTAAGGTTGAGGAAGAGATGCAGGAATTCAGGGATGAGTTTAATGCCGAGGATGAAAGCATGATAGACCATGAATGTGCCGAAAGCGAATTTGGTGATCTGCTGTTTTCACTAATAAACTATGCACGATTCATCAACATAAACCCCGAGGACGCATTAGAAAAAACCAACCGCAAGTTCATTAAACGTTTCCAGTATTTAGAAAGCAAAGCCAAAGAGAACGGCCAGCAGTTGCATGATATGACGCTTGCTGAGATGGATATTTTTTGGAACGAGGCCAAAAAGCTGAAATAATTTATATTTTAGTGGGATAAACCTTATTCCCACATGAAAAGAATCTATCTAAGCCTTTTATTTATTTTTTGCGCTATCCAACTAAAAGCACAAAGCTTTGAAGTATCTGTACAGGCAAATACAGGCCTGTCGCATTACTCAGGCGCGGGAACCTTAAGCAGTACCTTTTTAAATGTTGATGAACAACAGCATACCGGCTATCCAAATGGCGACGGCAACAGGAACGCGATTACTTTTGGCGCTGATATACAATGGCAATACATTTCGCGGCACAACTTTATATTGGGCCTGCAAACAGGTTATGAGGCATTAAGGAGCAAAGTAGATATTACCAGCATTGGTTCGCCCGGTACCCCGGCAACGGGTTCGTTTACCGATCATTTAAATTATATAAATCTGAACCCCTACATTGGTTATCGTTTTAAATTGAGCAAGATACGTTTAGATGTTATGCCCGGCCTTGACTTTGCTTTTGGAGCCAGCAGCAAGCAAACAGGCAAAGCTGTTACCAATGATAATGTTACCTATACCGCGTCAGATAATGCATACGGTGGCCCGAAAAGTGATGTGCGTGCACGATTGGGATTGGCCGCTTATTATCAAAAATTTGGCATCACAGCCAGTTATTCACATGGCTTAGCCGATTTTAATTCGGGAGCGCTGGCCGACGGGCCCGTACCATCATTACATTTAGAGGTATTAAGGATTGGCTTATCGTACCGGATAAAGTAATTATTTAAACCTGATGGCCTTTACCGGCGATATTTTGGTTACCAATGTTGAAGGGATGATCAGCACCAAAAAGCAAATAACCAGCGTACCCAGGTTTAACAATATAGCGTCGAGCCAGTTAAATTGTACCGGTACAAAACTCATGTAGTATGATGCAGGGTCGAGCTTGAAAAGGTGTGTTATTGATTGCAAATAGCCTAATCCAAAACCTAATAGATTGCCCAATATCAGGCCAACCCCTACCAGGTAAAAGGCATTGTACAGGAATATTTTTTGCAGGCTCCAGTTGGTTGCGCCCATTGCTTTAAACATGCCTATCATAGAGGTGCGTTCCAGTATCATGATCAGCAGGGCCGATATCATATTTATAACCGCCACCACCAGCATCAAAACCAGCATTACCACGGTATTGGTATCCAGCAGCTTCAGCCATTCAAATATAGTTGGATAAGTTTGGAGGATGGTATAGGCTTTTAGTTTAGTGGGTAATATATCGTCAAGGTAGCTGGCGGCTTCGTTCAGTCTGTCGAAATCATCAACCCTTAGTTCATACCCCCCTATTTGGTTTGGAGACCAATCATTCAACCGCTGTATGAGCGATAACGCGCCAACTACGTATGTTTTATCAACTTCTTCAACCCCCGAACTGTAGACGCCACAAATTTTGAACGGCCTTTTGCGTAATGGCTCCTGCACAAAATACATCAGGATGTTGTCGCCCACCTTTAATTTGAGGCGGTCGGCGGTTTGCTGCGATATCATGATCTGCTTTTGGGCAGCAACCGAATCGGTAAAATCAATTACCTTCCCTGTTATCATTATCTTTTTAAAGAACGTCCAGTCGTAGTTTTTTTCAACCCCCTTTAATACAACGCCTTCTATTTCATCCTTCGCGCGGATAATGCCGGGCTTTGTGGCAAACGGCATTACGTGGGTGATCAGGCGTTTTGAAAGTGCCTGCTTTTCAAATTTAGTATCCTCATCGAACGGGGAATTCTCATATGATTCATTCAGGTCGTACTTCACCACCTGTATATCGCCGGCAAAGCCTCGCATCTTTTCGCGTATCTCCTGTTTAAAGCCACGTACTACGGCTAAGGAGAGTATCATTACGCCAAGCCCCAGCATTATACCCACAATAGCTATCCGCACTATCAGTTTGGAGAATGTGCGTTTAGACCTGAATGTAATACGACTTGCTATAAATGACGAGAAACTCAATGCCGGGATGATTTTTTGTACCTTCGCAAATATGCGCTTTTGCCGTTAAAAATGATAGGTTTTAATTATTTAGGGAGATAGATATTTTATGCTGAAGATAAACGCGTTTAAATTATTAACCATATTGGCCTGCTTTGCAGCTGCCGTTTCATTTGGGCAAAGCAAACATAAGATCATCCCCGGCGCAGATCAAACCCAACAGTATTTAGATTATCTAAAGGGCAAAAACATAGGCATGGTGGTTAACCAAACATCGGTGATCGGCGACCGGCTTACCCCAAGTGTCGACAGCCTGCTGAAGCTGGGTATAAACATAAAAAAGATATTCGGGCCCGAGCATGGTTTCAGAGGTGATGCCAGTAATGGTGCAACGGTTAACGATAGTAATGACCCCAAAACGGGGCTGCCCGTAATATCGCTGTATGGCAAACATTATAAACCCACCCCTGCCGACCTGCAAGGCATCGATTTGATGATATTTGATGTACAGGATGTTGGCGCAAGGTTTTATACTTACATATCAACCCTGCATTATGTAATGGAAGCCTGCGCCGAAAATAACATCGAACTGATGATACTCGACAGGCCCAATCCTAACGGTTTTTGCGTTGACG
>Ga0206949_1115_pt1 | contig 30312 bp, 24 predicted proteins | sample Alteio_BWOrgHeat_40_FD_153240 | JGI IMG/M metagenome (GOLD analysis project Ga0206949, IMG submission 153240) | Enriched cells from forest soil in Barre Woods Harvard Forest LTER site, Petersham, Massachusetts, United States -... | ecosystem: Environmental > Terrestrial > Soil > Temperate forest >...
GTGGGTAAATGACGGCGTTAAATTGGGATTGCCCAGCGTTATATTCAATGGGTCTGTATTAACAGCGATCGGCTGTATCTGGCTGATTGTAGGTTGAACGGTGCTGCCGTTATAATACAGGTTAAGGTTTTGCTGCTGCGAAAACCGGTACGAAAAATTGGCCTGCGGAAACCAGTCGACAAAATCACGTTTCAGCTGGTCGCCGCTTACTTCGTCTGTCTGGTCAAAATTAACATTGGATACTTTTGTGCCGAAGTTGAGCGTAACTTTTTTGTTTTTGTAGTTAAAGACAGCGCCGCCCTGGTTTGACAGTTCGTTTAATTTATAATTATTGCTCAGCGAATCCACTTTTATGGTATAAAGGCCGGGCGCTTTGGGGTCAAAGGAACCCAGGTTTGAAGTCCCTGTATTAACGCCGAGGCCATAGTTTAAAACCACCGAAAATGCGGCCGATAATGGTTCAGTATAGGTCAGGTTCGTTTTAAACTCCGAGCTTTTTATAGCTGCGGTTTTATACTGATCGATGTATTGGGTACTGTCAAGCGCACCCAGGTTTTTAAGATCGTAAAAATCAGTTTTCGATTTAAGGTAGCCATATGAAGTAGTTTCCTTATTGCTCACACTGGCCAAAAACGAAAGCGTGCGCCCCTTTTTCTGAAATTTTTTGGTGTAAAAGGCGCTGGCGTCAAATATTTTTGTATTGTCGTGGTTATCAATGCTGCGGTTATTAATATTCAGCAAAGTATCCATATTTAAGCCGCCCCTGTTAGTGGTTAAATAACTGTTTTTGGTATGGGTGTTTCGCAACGTTCCGTCAGCAGTCAATTTTAAATCGGCGGTGGTATCCAATTTTAGCTTATAGGTCAGGTCCAGCTTCTGCCTGAACATGTCGTCGTCTTGCGTTTGGTTGGCGTTAGTATTAAATACCCCCTGTGGTGCGTCATTTTGCGTTAGCGTATTTTGGGTGCCCGTAACCTCCAGCGACCCAACCTTATAATTGGCATTGATGGATTCTTTGTCGCTGTTCCACTTACCATCGTAATGCAGGCCGCCGTTTCGCGCTAAGGGAGTGCCCTGGCCATTATATTGCCCGTTGAAGGAGTCGAGTCCGTCGCCGTCTGAATTGCCCATGATGTATATCTCCCCATTATCGCCAAACTGCATGTTATCGCTCGATCCGTACGTCTGGTTGTCCTGCCAGCCAAGCCCTATTTTTCCGTTGTTACCCACGGTTGCATAAGCCGAGAATTTTTCTTTCGCCTTAAACTTATTGAACAGCAACTGGCCCTCGTAATAACCATCGGTACCATCGCCGGCTTCCACTTTACCAAAATAGCCGTTCTTTTTATCTTCCTTTAGTTTAATATTAATGGTTTTGGTTTTCTGGCCGTCATCAATACCGGTAAAGGTGGCCTGGTCGCTTTTTTTGTCGTACAGCTGTACCTTGTCAACCATATCGGCCCTGATGTTTTTAGTGACAAGCGTTGGGTCGTCGCCAAAAAACTCCTCGCCATCAACCAAAACCTTTTTTACTTCCTGTCCCTCGGCGGTTATTTTGCCGTCCTTATCAACCTGTATGCCAGGCAACTGCTTCAGCAGGTCTTCCACTTTTGCATTAGGCTGCACGGTAAAAGCCGCCGCATTAAATTCGGTCGTATCGCCCTTAATTTTGATGGCTGCCCTGGTGCCCTTAACAATTACGTCAGCCAGTAACCTGCTCTTCAGGATCATGCTCACCTGGCCAAAATCATGCGCCGCTTTTACCGAATCGAGGCTGAATGGTTCCACATAATCTGCATAGCCCGGGTAAGTCACCAGCAGGATAAAATTGCCTTTGTGCAAGTTGCCGATATGGAATGCGCCATCTTTTGCCGCACGGGTAAATGTTACCAGTGTCGAATCTTTTGCGTTTAACACACTTACGGCCGTATTTAACAGTTTGGTTTTTGCAGCGGTATCGGTAACAACGCCCATAACAGAATAGCCGCTTTGAGCTGATGCGCGAAGCGAGCAAAAAAGAAAAACAAAAAGCAGCAGAATTGTGAGTTTCATATCAAAGGTTGTAGGGCTAAAGTATAACTAAAAAATTAGTTGTGCAAATGGTTTAACATAAATTAACAGTTAAACAGAGGTCAAAACGACACCGGGGCGGTTAAAGTATTAGCGGCGATAAATAAAAGGGTGCTTTCATTTTGATAATAAAGGTTTTACTTTCTACATTTATATGGCAAACTAAATTTTATCGATATGGCAATAAACTTAAACACCCTGGTTCCCGAATTTAGGACGATAGTTGATCAGCTTTTACAAAATTGCAGTGATGCCGGTTACCTGATGCAGCCCACTTTTGCGATACGGACACCGGTAGAGCAAGGGGCACTATGGCGCCAATCGCGTACGGGCGATGAGGTTGCGCAGCAAATTCAAAAATTAAGAGACCAGGGCGCGGGCTTTTTAGCCGACTGCATTGTGGCGGCGGGCCCGCAAAGCGGTGAGCATGTTACCAATGCCCTGCCGGGCATGTCATGGCATCAGTGGGGCGAAGCGCTGGATTGCGTATGGATAGTGAATGGCAAGCAAAACTGGTCTACCGACCTGCTGGTTAATGGCAAAAACGGGTATTCCGTTTATGCCGGGCTGGCAAAAGACCTGGGTTTAAATGCCGGCGCGTTTTGGAAGAGTTTTAAGGACTGGCCGCATGTGCAGTTAAGAAAAGCAGCCGGCCCGCTTTCCGTTATGAGCCTGCAGCAGGTAAATGATACCATGAAGGAACGATTTGGATCGTAAGCGGGCGTATTTTCAATATACCGTCGTAAGTTTTTATTTCACCAGCATTTGCCTGAAGGCGAGGCTGTCGCCCCTGAATACGTCAAAATCGACGCCGTGTAATATGCCGCTTACTTTTGCCCGGTTGGAGTGCTGCCATAAGTCCCATTTGGTGCCTGGGAATACCGCCAGGTCGGGATGGTCAAAATTAGAGAGCCACAGCGGGTACTTATCGTAATAACCAGCCAGGTTATCGTAATAAAATTTCAGGCCCGAATAGATGATTGGTTTGGTTTTGGTTTTCAGGCTTACGTCTTTTAAAAAATCATCCAGTTCGCTGCGCATTTTTCCGGGCGAAATGCCGTCCAGCTCTTCCACGTCTACCACGGGCGGCAGGTCGCCCTTTTCTACATGTACATTGGCCAAAAAGAACCGGGCCTGCAGCTTGCCGCTGGCCCGCGGCCTGAAAAAATGATACGCCCCGCTAACCATCCCTACTTTTTGACATGCCCGCCGGTTATGCAAATAATAAGGGTCGGGAAGCAGTATGCCTTCGGTAGCCTTCAGGTAGGCGAAGCTGATATGCACGCTGTCCTGCCGCATTTGTTTAACCTTTCTCCAGTCGATCAGGCCCTGGTAGGACGATACATCGATACCATGTACCGTGTATTTTACCGGGATATGGATATGAAAGCTTTTGTATACCGGGTAATTGGGGTTTCGGCCAAGATCCTTAGCCCAGCGCCAGGCCGATACTAAGTTTTTTTCGACATAAGGATAAAAAAACGGCAGCAGCGCAAACAGCAACAGGGCCAGCAAACCAATTACCCGCTTTGCAGAAAAGTAGTTTTTCTTCCGGGATGTTTTTTTGCCGGTAGATGTTCTTTTGTATGCTGCGGCCACAGGTCAAAAATACAAATTGGCGGCTGGCTTGACGAATGAAAAGACGCATTTGCAGGGAAATCGTGTTTTAAATTAATCCCTAACTTTTTTTAATTTACGTATTATGTCAGCTGTATATTCAATTTGCTGACCAGTTTTTTTGTTTGGTTGGTAAATTCATTTAGGTGCCAGGTGTTATTGATTTTAACTTTGCGGACATCGGTAAGCAGTTGTATGTAATCGTTCACCGATATTTTTTTGAGCAGCTCTTTTTCTTTGAGCTCGATGTATAGGTGCTGATACCATTGTAAGACGATGTGGTTTACAAACATCCAGCCCTGTAAGGTTTGTTCATCCTGCATATAGGTATGATCGGCATCCATAACGTTTTTCATTCCATCGAACATCACTTCTATGGCCATTCTTCCTTTATACGTCTGATATACCTGTTGCTGGGTTCCTGTCAGGTTGGTAAGCATGGCGATGGTGCCGAACCTGTCCTTTCTTTCGTGGTAATCTTTTATGGAATATTTTTCAGGGTGTGTCCTGATCCTTGACAGATAATCAGTCTCCTCCTTTACCCTCAACTGATCATCCAGAAAAAGATGCAGATATAACCCATCGCCGGCATCGTATTTTTTATACCAGATTGCTCTTTTCTCATGCTCGAAGTAATTGGCGCCGTCCTTGAAAGTATTGGCGTTGATAGCGCTGTAATCTATCAAACTGTTATCCCGGCGTAACGGTACAATGAATTGTAGTGATTCACCCATCATAAGTTCAACATTGGCCTGGCTGTAAAAGCCTTTGTCAGCCACGATCACAGCTTTTTGCAGCCCCGCCTCCAGCAGGCAGTTTTTAAATGCTTTTACCTCCCTGATATTGCCGGGCAGCAGTTTGTAATATACCGGCATCCTGCTGGTTGCCGAATAAATGTAAAGCAGGTTGAACTGGGTATCGAAGTTCATCGGGTTGCTGTATCCTCTCCTTGCCAGCGGTATCTGCGTAGACTGGCTTGGCAAACCGGTGGCGTCGATTAAGATGTAATCATCGTTATGGATAAAGGACCTCATGTACATTAGCCTTTTTTCAGGCTGACCGCCAATCCGCTTCAATACAGCGGGCGCCTGTTTATCCGTAAATGCCGGCAGGCCTGTAAGCTCGGGTAAAAAAGCTGAAGCCAGCCGGAAAGAAATGCTTTTCAATGGGCAGCGGTAAACGAAACGGCAATACGCTATGGCCAGGATATATTTCCAGTCCTCGCCAAATGCTTTTTCAAGAGCGGTATTATAAACGGAAAACACGGTGGTAACTAATAATGATATACCATATTCCTTGCATAATATCCCTTCGGAAACAGGCGGTGAATGGAGCGCTGCTGTTTTGAGTACACGTTTAGGAGAGGGAATAAGGCCATCCTGTTCAGTTATCGAGCCGATCAGGCCGCCTGATATCTTTTTCGGCTTCTTTTTCTCCTTATCGTAGATCGTCTTATACTCATAGAGATAATACTTGCCGTTAATAAACCGCAGTTCCATGCCTTTGTCCCGGTATTTGGTAGCCCATGCCGGATGGTTGGTAGCTTTTCGGATCATATAAATACGTATTTACGTATTACAAACATACAACAAAAAACCGCCAAAACAAATTCTGACGGCTATTTTTTAAAGCTAATACGTAAAAATTTCAGAGTTAGGGATTAATAGCGTCTTTTCCTATAACCAATGGCTTTCAAACCCCGTACGTACGGGGTTAAAGTGTTCACGTTTTGCACACACACACCCGCTAAACATCAACGAAAAGCCCTGATTTTTAGCATGTTAAAATTTGCAATTCTCAAATTTGTGCCATTTTTGAGGTTTTTCGTGAACGCTTTTTCAGTAAGCAGCTGACAGTAAGCAGTTTGCGGAATTCGTGATTGGACATTGCCCGCTTGAAACCGGTTTCCGTTGGCTGTAAGCAGTTGGCAGTAAGTGGTTTACACAATTTGACCACTGTACCACGCCACTATCTGATTGATTCAGTTTGCAGTTGGCAGTTTGCAGTTTTGCAGCGTGCAAAAACCGGCCAAGCCCATCGCATCAACGGCGGAAAAATTATTTGTCCCCTATCACCTTCAAAATGCTCCGGCTCAGCCGTTGCATCAGCGTGGCGTTTTGAGTAATGATCTCGGCATCGGCTGTCATCCCCTGCTTTAAGTGCACCGGCCGCTTCATGTCGGAGAAGTTGACGGTTTTAAAATCAACCCTTGATATAAACACGCTGTCCTTATAGGGCACATCGGCAATATATTTGATGCGGCCGCGTATCATCCCGTATTCTTCAAAGGGATAACTTTTCAATTTTACCAGTACTTCCTGTCCTTCTTTCACTTTGCCCATGCTGCTTTGGGGGATGTTCATTTCACCGAAAAATTGCTCGTTGCCGGGGTTTACATAAAAAACCTCCTGGTTGGGCGTCAACACCTGGTTTTCCTGTACGATGCCCGCAAACGACACCTTGCCTGACTGTGACGCCGTCAGCACATACCTGCTTTTCCAGTCTTCAGCGCTGCTGATCAGGCTGTTAAGCGCCTGTAAAAATTTGGCTTTTTCTTGTTCCAATTGGTTGTCCAGTTCTAAAATATCACTTTGCTTGGCGGCGTAGTTATTATTATTGGTGATCAGCGCCGACTCGGTTTGCACCAGCGGCGATTTTTTGGCCAGCAGTTTGCTTTCTTCCTGCCGCAGCTCGGCAGGGGTTTCCACCTTTTGGTCGGCCAGCTTTTTATGCATGGTATATTCATCACTTGACAGATCGAAATCCTTTTGCTCGATGGTTTTTTCGGCTTTCAATTGTTGCTGCTGTGCCGAAAGATAAGCCAGGTCCTTTTGCAGGTAGGCCCTTTTCTGTATAAAAAAACCATTATTGACAGACGATTTATACGCCAGGTATTCCTGGTAAAATTGCTGGTAAGCCGATTGCAGCTCACCAAACTGGATGTTATACGCCTCGTTAAAAAGGCCGGTGTTGACAGGCTTGTCCTGCAGGGCCTGTCGCTGCAGGCTTTTCAGGTTGGTTAACAGGCTCAATGCTTTTTGATGATTGGCTGTGCTCTCTAAATAGGCCAACGGCTGACCCGCGACAACAGTTTCATTCTCTTTTACCAAAAGCTGCACCAGTTTGCCCGGTATTTTCGCAACAACCGGTTTGGGCGAATTGGGCGAATCGATCTTTAGCGGCGCATCCACAATATCCGGGTACCTGATCAGCGCCGAGAGCAGCACTATGAGCAATAATATCCCAAAAAACAAAGTAATCCCCCAGCGCAATAGCCACGACGGCACCTTGGTTATAATATCTTGTATCTCGTCGCTGTGGCGGGTTGCCAGGTCCTTTTCTTCTGTAATACTTGCGGGCATCGTTTTAATAATTGACTATCATAATAATAACTAATGAACTAATTAAATAATGAACTAATAAACCAATCATGTCCCCAGCTCCAGCTGATTTTTCACCAGCCGGTAATAGTCGCCTTTAAGGGCGGTGAGCTGCTGGTGCGTACCTTCCTCAATAATGCGGCCTTTATCCAGCAATACAATATTATCGGCATTGCTTACCGTGCTTAGCCGGTGCGCTACAATCACTACCGTGCGGCCTTTAAAAAATTCGTTCAGGTTATCCATTATCACCCGTTCGTTATTGGCGTCCAGTGCGTTGGTGGCTTCATCAAAAAATAAGTAATCGGGGTTTTTGTATACGGCCCGGGCAATCAGCATGCGTTGCCGCTGGCCCTGGCTAATGCCGTTGCCCTCGGCGCCTATTTTGGTACTCAACCCCAGGGGCAGACCGTCGATAAAATCCTGTATGTTGGCTACTTTTATGGCATGGCGCAATTTTTCCCTGTCGGGATATTCATCGCCTACGGCAATATTCCGCCCGATATTGTCCGAAAATATAAAACCGTCCTGCATTACCACCCCGCAATGTCCCCGCCACGTTTTAAAGCCGATATTGCTCAGTTGCTGCCCGCCCACTTTTATTTCTCCTTTTTGCGGTTCATAAAAACGGAGCAGCAGTTTCAGTATGGTGGTTTTCCCGCTGCCGCTCATACCCACTATGGCGGTTGTTTTTCCATGAGGAATGTGCAGGCTGATATCCTCAAGCACCGGCTCATTGCCAGCGCCCGGGTAGCGGAAGGTGAGGTTATTGATAAAAAGACTTTTATTTTCGGGCAATAAATGGTTGTAATCCTTGCCGGGCGGCTCTTCGTCCTGCATCTGGTGTATCTCATTCAGTCGCTCCAGGCTGATCTTCGCATCCTGGAAACCCTGTATAAAACCTAAAAACTGTTCAATCGGGCTGCTCAGCTGGCCCACAATGTATTGCACGGCCACCATCGCGCCCAGCGTTAGGCTGCCATTGATCACGGCCTCGGCGCTTAAAAACGTGATCAGGATGTTTTTGCCTTCGTTAATAAAAGTAGCGCCGCCCTGCTGGTACTGGCTCAGGGCCAGCGTTTTTACGTTAAACTTAAACAGCCGCGCCTGTATGTGCTCCCATTCCCAGCGTTTTTGCTGCTCGCAGTTATTAAGCTTTATTTCCTGCATGCCGCCCACCAGTTGGATAATGCTGCTTTGGTTGCGCGCCGAAACTTCAAAGCTTTTGTAATTCAGTTCGCGGCGGCGTTTTAAAAACAGTACGATCCACACGGTATACAAGGTGCTGCTGGCGGCAAACACAAAAAATATGGCCAGGTTATAATAAGCCAGCACCAGCGAAAATATGACCAGGTTAAACATCGAGAAAATGGTGGTAAGGGTCGATCCTGTCAAAAAAGTCTGGATGTTGCGCTGGTCGTTCATGCGCTGCATAATGTCGCCCGTCATTTTGGTGTCGAAGAAGCTCATAGGCAGCTTCATCAGCTTGATCAAAAAATCAGTCAGGATGGAGATATTGATGCGCGTGCTGATATGCAGCAATATCCAGCTCCGGATAAACTCTACGCTTACCCTGCCGATGATGAGCGCAATTTGCGCGATCAGGATGATATAGATAAAGTTTAGGTTGCGCGTATTAATGCCTATATCCACTATCGACTGTGTTAAAAACGGGGTAATGAGCTGCAGCAAGCTGCCGATACCCAGCCCCAGCAGCAGCTGAAAAACCAGCTTGCGGTAAGTGACTAAGTAACGAAACAGGAATGACCAGCGTACTTCGCTGCCTTTGTCATCATCCTGTTCATAAAATTGCGGGGTAGGGGCCAGCAGCAGGGCAATGCCTTCCTGTTTTTCCTTATCGCCCAGCCAGTTGCGGGCAAAATCCGCTTCGGGCAGGGTAACCAGGCCGCTGGCCGGGTCGGCAAGGTAATATTTGTGGTTTTTTATTTTGTACAGCACCACAAAATGCGTTTGCCGCCAGTGCAAAATACAAGGCAGCTCAGCATCCTTCAGTTGCTGCGGCGTTAGTTTCACACCCAGTGTGCGAAAACCGATCTTTTCGGCAGCATCGCTCATACCCAGCAACGAAACCCCCTCGCGGTTAATCTCGCATAGTTTGCGCAGCGTTTGCACCTTAAAATTGCGGCCATAGTGTTTAGCCACCATCCTGATACAGGTGGGGCCGCAATCCATAGAGTCGGGTTGTTTGTAATAAGGGAAGGACATTAATTCGATTTAAGACCATAAATATCAGCAGGCTAATTCAAAAAGAAAAATAAAATGATCGTCTTTGTTAAATTAATGCTCAAGTATGCTTGCAAACGTTCAATTGCACTTGCTGCGCGGCAAAGTAGAAATAGCTCTTTTCTTTTTGCAATTAATTCAAAGAATAAGTAAATTTACCATCAAACCTCATCCAAAAGCAGGATATGAACAAAAGACTACCCCTTTTTCTTTTTTTTAATGCCTTTGCCGCAACCTTATATGCCCAAAGCGACAGCCTGGTGAACCGCAACATAAAAGCGCTGGAAAACTATGCCATGGCCAAACCGATTGAAAAAGTGCATTTGCACCTGGACAGGCCGGTTTATTTCCCCGGCGATACCATCTGGTTTCAGTCATACGTTGTGCTTGGTGCATATCATAAGCTGTCGGCTTTAAGCGGGATACTTTATGCAGAGCTAATCGACCCAAAAGATTCCGTTATCAAACGCCTTACCCTGGGCCTGCAGGCGGGTACCGCTCCCGGCGACTTCGAACTGCCCTTTAACATGGCGCCCGGAATGTACCGCATCAGGGCTTATACCGCCTGGATGCGAAACTTTGGCAGCGAATATTTCTTTGATCAGCCCATAACTGTTGCGGGGTTCAGCAAGGCCGCTGATCCGGTGGAAGTAACTGCGGTAAAAGCAAGGGGCTCAGCTACACCCGACAAAGTCGATCTGCAGTTTTTTCCGGAGGGCGGGGACCTGGTGAACGGCCTGCGCTCAAAAGTGGCTTTTAAAGCCATTACCCAAAACGGCATGGCCGAAGAGGTACAGGGCAGCATTATGGATAATGCAGGCAACGAGGTTGCCACCTTTACCACCCGGCACCTGGGCATGGGCGCTTTTCCCCTGGAACCCCAAAAAGGCAAAAACTATTTTGCAAAAGTGACAGCCGCTGATGGCAGCATATTTAACGTGCCGCTGCCTGCCGCGACCGATGCCGGTTTTACCTTGTCGGTTAATAATATTGCCGGCGACAGCCTGTACCTGAAAGTAGCGGCGGCCAACCTGCCCGATACCGCTTTTTATTTAATTGCCCAAAGTGAAGGCAAACACTATTTTGCGGCTGCCCGAAAGCTGCAGGACAAAGTATTTACCGCGTCCATCCCAAAAAACAGGTTCCCGACGGGTATCGTTCAATTCACCCTTTTTTCGCAAAGCGGTGAGCCGATAAATGAACGGATTGTTTTTATCCAAAATGATGACCAGCTTAAACTGACTATAACGCCCGACAAACGAAACTATGCGCCGGGCGAAAAAGTAAAACTGACGATGCAGGCCACTGAACCCGACGGCACGCCTGCGACGGGCACATTTTCGGTGTCGGTGATCGATGAAAGCAAAGTGCCTGTGAATGAAGCTGCCGAAAACACGATTTTTACCGATTTGCTGTTAAAATCGGAGATCAGCGGGTGCATACAGGATCCCAACTATTACTTCATGGAGCTTACCGATAAAACCAAAACAGACCTTGACCTTTTGATGCTGACACAGGGCTACCGGCGGTTTGAATGGAAGAAATTATTAAGTGCCGACACAACACTTTTGGCCTTTCAACCAGAAGATGGCTTTGCGGTGTCTGGCACCGTAACCACACCTGCGGGGAAACCGATCCCGAATGGCAAGGTGATACTCACCTCCATAAGAAATTTGCTGGCGATGGATACATTGACAGACCTGAACGGGAGGTTCGCATTTAGCAATATTGTGCTTAGGGATACGGCCACACTGGTGATAAATGCAAAAAAAGCGAACGGTGGCAATAATGTATTGGTCAAAATGGATAAACCGGCATACGCCCCGGTTACGAAAATGACTAGCCAACCGACAGATTATATCGCCAGTCATTTTAGCCTAACCCCTAAACAGGTGCAGCAGGCTTATGCCGCCTGGCGGCAGGACTCTGTAGGGCATGTGATACAGTTAAAAGAAGTGACTGTTAAGGATCATAAAACACGATCGATTCATCCTGATTATTCACAGGTTTTGAAATATTCGGCAAACTTAAATGGACCCGGAAATGCAAATCAAGTATTAATGGCTGGTGATGATTTTCTGAAATATTCCTCTTTAGCAGATGCGTTATATGGAAAGGCGCAGGGGGTAGAAATAGGATATAAACCACCTGGCCGTAAAGCATATAGCCTGAGAGCCAAAATGCGGCATTTATCTGGCCCGCTAAAACCAATGGCGATATATGTGAATGGAACCCAGGTCCAGCCTGATTATCTTGAAATTATTAACCCGGCTGACGTTTATAGTGTCGAAATATTATTAAGTGCGCAGTATTTAAATATATATGGTACCGACGCCAGCAACGGTGCATTAATTGTTACATTAAAAAACGGCAATCAAATTTTAAATCAAACCGGATTAGTGCGTGGAATAATTACTTATGAATTTAAAGGTTTTTATAAAGCCCGTGAATTTTATTCGCCTAAATATGAAGTCGACGTAAACGCAAATAGCTTGCAGGATATGCGTGCCACCAAATTGTGGCAACCAGATTTGTTTATTAAGAAAGAAGTAGGTGCCTCATTTGATATTTACAATTCAAACCATGGAAATTTCAGGATTGTAGTTGAAGGGATAGGCAATAACGGGAATATTGGCAGAAAATCGTACTACTATAAAGTACAATAAGATTTACCTAACAAAATAATTATCGGACTTGAATTTCACCTTTGTGCAGCAGAATCAGCTTACAGACAAAAGTCCATAAGCTGATGATAACTTAAAATGCCTGGCAGGGATAATGTGTGACGCCGTCGCATGTGCATTGGGTACAAACACTAGCATCTCCGCTACATCCAGTCACCCCTTGCGTACTATTTGAACAATTACCGGACGAAACGCACCAGCCACAGCCGTTGACACCGCCGATCACCTTTTTCATTTCTTCTCTGTTTAGTTTTTTAAACTTTTCCATAATAAATTTTTTGTTTAATTTTTAATTGAATAATTTTTTTAATCTTACCACTTTGGCGGGCAATTACCGCGACCGGATTATCCCTAGGATATATGGCCGTTTACTTGTTCATTTTTTGGAGGCTCCTTTCTGAAGATTGTAGACTAAAATTCTTTGTTCCCAAAGATTTTTTAAGCGCTTATTCCAGCATATATTTCAGATCCCTTAATTGATACATCTTCGGTAAAAAGTACCCGTTAATTAGGATGGTAGGCGTGTCGGTTATTTCCGCCATATCACACCACGCTTTTTGCGCGTTTATTTTATCATATTCTGCCCCATTTAATTGCGCAGGATAGACCTTCGCCCATTCTTCATATTTTGTCTGCTTTTGCTCGTACCAATCATGCATAGCGCGTTTAACTAAACTTTGATCGGGCAGCGCATTGAGTGCCGTTAAATGGCGGCTAACAGGGGTATTCATATCGTCCTCGTCATGCCTCGGCTTAAGAACAATGCGGGCCTGCAGGTTTGGGTTTTGATCGAGCCAATCATCCAATTGCTCGTGCACCCCACTACAGGGCGGACAAAATGGATTGCTCACCATTGTGATGATCGTTTCGGCCGTTTTATTACCTAAAACGATGCTCCATTCTTCGGCCGGCTGCACATATTGCGGTTGGGATTTAAGAATGTTATTAAATAACTTGCTGTCGTATTTAAATTTATTCAGCTGCCTTTTTAATAAAGCAACTTGCGTCAGATGGAGCAGCAAAGGTTTTAAGCTGAGCCAAATTAAAACCGGAAGCATCAAACAAATGCCAACGGGTAGCAGTCCGTTCATAGTCATGCCTGTAAGCCAGGGTCGGTCACTCAAAAGGAATAACGCTAATTCCAACCACAAAAGGCCCTGTATGGTACAACACAATATGCACCATTGTTTGGCTACCCTCGCCTGGTAATAAATAGAATAAAAGGTGTAAGGTAAGCTAATGAGGTTAAGAATAGCCAGTGCAAACCATGCGGCCGGGTTGTTGCTGCAAAATAAAAACGCCAGCCAGGTACCTGCAAAATAAAAGAAGCCAACATCGCTCCAACTCAATCCGTCAAATACCTTTGCCGCGGGGGAAGAGAGGATGGCACCGCAATCTTTATCGCCGCTGCCCTGACAAATCTTTTGCACCAGCGGGTTGTCACGGTCGATACTTTGTACAAGCAGCAACATTGAGATTATGAGCCCAACCGTCTTGACTATCAGTAGTAAATCGAGCGGCCAGTTGATGTGGCTCAGCCAGGGGGTAAAACAAACGATCGATGCAATTAACACCGCTGCAAAACCTGATGCCATCAACGGCATCCGTAGCTTTGAAAGGTTTTTTTGCAGAGCTTTTTTTACCTGAACTGGTTTTTCGACTTTTCCGACAGTAAGTACCACACCGCCATACATTTTTTTAAATTCGGTAAAATTTAGTTTATGCCGATTCCATTGATTATTGGATACCGTCATTTGTCCGGCGGCAAACTGGTGAACCACTAAAAAGTCATCTCGTTTTAATGGTGCGTGTGCGATAAAGGGAAAGGGCACTTTATCAATTTCTTCGGCAGGTACCTGGAAAGCATCATTCGTTACGCCAAAGTTTTTCAGCACATCACTGATAGCCAGCATGTTGCCGTTTTCGGGATGTTTTTCAAGTTCGGCCGAGATTTGGTCATCACCAATAGCTATACCAAGCTCTTTTAAGAGAATTTGAACGGCAGCATCGGCGTTGTTGATCTTTTTAAACAGTGACATAAATTCAGGATTTGCTAAAAACTTCTCGCAGTTTTTAAAGTAACAAGGCTAAAGTTAAAATACTCTTTTTAGGAATATTTATTGTAAAGATGAGAAAGATTTTATTAAAAGCAAATTTTAGAAAAAATATTTAAAAAAACTGTGCGCCATCGCTTTGGGCCTTTGCGCCGCCCCAAACCTCGCGTGAGTATGCAGCGTGGGGCTGTGCGGCGGCGTACTCGTGCGCCGCTGACAGGTAGTCCATTCTGGAAATAGACCATAGCCATCCAGTCTACGAGTATCGTGGTTGGGAGGGGCCGTCTGGGTATTTCCCGGATCCAAACACTTTTGTTGCCGCTTTTTTTGGCCAATTATATGGAGACAGAAAATTTACAAATGCGGTATCAGCTTACAGTGCAAGTCACGGATTCTGTGATCCGATTATCTTTAAAGTTTATGATCAACAAGTCAGGTCGATTTTTACATATAATCCGCAAACAATAACTAATACAATACCATGGTCGGAAGAAAAAAAAGTCTGGTGAGTTTTTTAACGGTTTTATTGATGGTAAAAGTGTTTGTTTTGCATGCACAAACCCCGGAAAAGAGTATCGTTCCTTTTGTCAAAGAAAACCATGAAGTGGACTCAATTATTCGAATTGCAGTTAATGCCAGTCATTCGAAGAATATTTGCTTCTCTTTAACGACAATTCATTCACCTATTGGTTACTATTTTAGTATTCTTCGACTTGCAAAGGGTGTTAATAATACCTATTATCGCGTTATACAACCAGAGGATATTAAGATTTTTGGATATTTTGTAATGGACGGATACAAAATATTTGTTTATGGTGATGATGAGCCGTTGGTTTTTTTTGAGAAAACGAAACAAAAGAGCGAATTCAACTTTATTGAACTTAAAGATATCGTATCCTGGGACAGCCCGAACGATTTGTATGAAGACGATCCTGAACGCCGTCATGGGAAGTTTGTCGTTGGTACAAGCACCATTCACGACAAGATATTACCCAAACACAAAAAATAGAGTAGTTTGGAGGTGTGCCGAACGGGGCGGTGAAACCAGCTGTCCGTAGTTTGCGCGGACCACAGGAATGAGCACTTCCCCAAACCTCGCGCGTGAATTGAGGAGCGGCCATATCCAAATTCAATGGCTATGGCCTCTTTTTTTAGTTTTTCTTATCAAAATATTGCTGTTTTAGGTTTTCATCTAAATAATTCCGGCGCCCGGAATTTCAACAGGGTTACTGCCAGGTTCCGCTTTTAAAAACTTCGATTTTGCCCAATTGATCAGTCGGACCCTGCTGGTGACGGCAAGTCCGGGATTGGCTTCCAGGAACTTTTGTCTCAATACAGCAGCCGTATTGTCGGCGGAGGCCGGATTCCATCCGGGCGGCCTAATGATATAGGAGACCTTATTTACGATTCCCTGTGCATGCCTCACGTCCCGGTATAATAGTAAAAACTCTCCCAGGTACAAATCAAAAAAGTTAGTGGCATCTAAATTTCTAAGAAGGCCGTACGCTGGTTTTACCTCGTCCTTAAGGGGCTGCAAGGTTCCAAATACCCAATCCCACAATGGTAATGTATTTGCGAAATTAGTATCCAGGTACAAATGGTTTTTTGCATGGTGAACCCGGTGATGCGCAGGCGTAATGAGCAGGTGCTGCAGGAAACCCAGGCGTCCGTTGGCTATGGCATGTTCGCTGATATGTGTAAAAATACCCCAGGCGCCATCAATTGCGATTATAGTGAAAAACATGGCCGGGTTGACGCCTAACACCAGCAGGATAAGCAGATGGACGAAGGTGGCATAATAGCTTTCCGCAAAAAAACGGATCCAGTTCACCGTCATATTAATTTCAGACGGGCCGTGATGAGGTGAATGAAAACACCACAGCAAACGCACGCGGTGCGAACTGTAATGAAATAACCATGAAGCAAATTCCCAGCAAAAATAGCCGTATACCCAGCTATACCACTTTAAGTTGACCGTAAAAAGCTGCAATCCTTTAAAATGGGAAAACCAAACCCAAAACACGGGCACCACGATCAGCTTTGGTAAAAGATTAGTAACCAGCAAAGCCAGGAACGAAGATTTGTAGTGCAGCCTTACTTTCCTGAATATCCGTTTGTATTTATCAGCGCCCTTTGCTTCGCGCTCCGTTTTGAACGAGAGAACAAAAAAGGAAAAGATCTCCCACAGTACCAGGCTGGAGTTTACGAAAATGATAAACGATATAAGCGTTATATAATATTGATGCTTTGCAATTTGTTGAACGATACCGGCAAAAAGCCCATTGCCTTTAAGCGACATGCGGATGTGTAACCCGTACACCATTTTATACAGGATAAACCCGAACGCTGCGACGAAAATTAAGTTTTCAATACGGTACAGGTTTTTTTTAAAACTCATTTCGATTTTATACAGCGGATCATTTTAGTAAAATTAAAGAGTTAAAAATCATTTGAAGGCAAATTCACAAAAAAAAGATCAGGGCAGGGTGTTAAGTCGAAAGTCTTTAGTCGTAAGTCCTAAGTCTGTTTTTCGATATGCTGACTTTCGACTCAAGACTGAGCGCCAATTCATGGTTGACACGAGGCGCTGCAGCGCGCCGAACCGCGCCCCAATGTCATTAAGTTAAGGTTCGTTATAAACGCCGTATTCGCCTCACCCCAACCCCTCTCCAAAGGAAAGCACGTGTTTAGCGATTGATAACTGCCAAATATGGAGTTATATTTAGTTGGTAATGTGAGTGTTATGATAGCTCCCCTCTTGAGAGGGGGTGCGCTGGGATTGCGTTGTGGCGGGGGTGTGTTAACCGACATGCTCGATAACACACCCCTCCACCCCTCTCAAGAGGGGAACCGACGAAGGAGCTCATGGATGCCTATAAAAAACAAATTATAACATCCATAATCGCACCGGGCCGCCGCTATCAAAAACCTTTTTCAATGGCTAAACACGTACAAAGGAGAGGGGTTAAAAAGGCTGAAATTTGTCCAGTTTGCATCGAGGTCCTCTCCTTTGGAGAGGATGAGTGAGGGCTTCGCCGTTTAGGTGAGGCGAAACGCGATGCCAGGGTTGAAACTAAATTACATATCCCTTAACTTAAGACATTGGAACCGCGCCCCCGCGCTTGAATGCGGAACAACCCCAGCGAAGGCGGGGAAATTTGCATTCAGCCGGTGATGCAAATGCAGGGCAGACGCTTTTAAAATGTTTTTGGCTGTTAAATTGCAGATAAGTGGCCTTACCCTCTTTCCCGCTTGCGGGAGAGAGGGTCGAGCATCCGCCTTTAGGCGGAGCACTCGGGGTGAGCCAACCCGGCGGACATTACCGTTAATGCATTAGCGCTAATGTCCGCCGGGGCCTACTCACCCCGGTCCCGTACGTACGGGACTCGCCGACCCTCTCTTCGCTTCGCGGAAAGAGGGTAGCTGCAATTATTTTTCATGTTTCAAACGCGTCGGCTATGGCAAATACCTCTTTAAGTTTTAAATGCGATTTCCATGTAATACAAACGGCGGTTGTTTTTTAGTTTAACGAAAAGCATTACTTTTAGTGTTGCTTTTATGATGAGACTTGACAAACACAAAACCGTTGTATTAACTATTTGCTTTTTAATACAGGCGGTTTTATGTTTTTCCTCTGCCGCGCACGCTCACAAATCTATTCAAAGCAAAGCCATACCCTTCATCGTCACCAAAACTATAGTACACAATTTAACTACTGGTCACGGGCCACGCAGTCACCGAAGAAATGGCGCAGCGTCGGGGTCGTCTTGTAATACGATCAACTGGGCAAGCTGGAGCAGTTTTAGAGGCTATAGCGCAGTCGGCACTATCAAAAACGCCGGTGAACAGGTTGACGTATTGATGACTGCCAATTATTCGTTCGATTATACACCTGAGATATACCAATATCAATTGTTTGATAATTACCCCATACCTATCCCCAATTCAAATGTTCCAAGAACCACCTGGGCGGCAGGCCCGGGCGGCCTAACTTCAATGTGCTTCTCAAAGCAGGTATCCAACCCGGTATTGCTGCTTTCTTCATTGGGATCTGTAAATATGAGTTGTAAACTGGCATTTTCGCTGCCTTACGTAGTTTTGTACGATGGCGGGGGCATGCAATATAATAACAACACGTCCATCACCGGTACAGAAGGTTATGCCATCATCATGTTTCCGGGTAATTTTACCTGCGTAAACATAAGCTCGGATACCCCCGAATTTTATACCAATATTACCTGGGGGCTTATGCCGCCCACCTTCGCCATCAATATTTCCGGCAATAGCACGGGCTGCGATAAGGTAACCCTGACAGCCGGGGGCGGACAATCCTATTTGTGGGATGGCGGCGATACGCCCGACAAAGCGACCAACACCTTTCATACCAGCGGCAACTACATCGTTACAGTTACGGGGCCTGGTGGCTGCATGTCATATGCCGCAGATTCAGTGACGGTGACCACACCGGTGAGCCCGGCGATAAGCATATCGGCTTTAACAAACCAGGCTATTTGCGACGGCGCGCCGGTTACCTTTACGGCCACCCCCGCAAACGGCGGCGCATCGCCATTGTACCAGTGGCAGTTGAACGGAACGCACGCAGGCGCCAACAGCGCCACTTTTACCAGCAGCTCGCTTGCCGACGGCGATGTGATCAGCTGCGTAATGACCAGCAGCGCCGGTTGCATAACAGCGGCCAGCGCCACCAGCAACAGCATTGCCGTACACGTGGTTCCGTCGGTTTCGCCGGTCGTAACCATATCGCCCTCGGCCAATGATATATGCGCCGGAACGCCGGTCACCTTTACCGCAACGCCTGTAAATGGCGGCAATTTACCGGTATACCAGTGGCAGGTGGGCGCGGCCAGTGCAGGCAGCAATAGTTCAACATTTACCAGCAATTCGCTTGCCGACGGCGACACCATAAAATGCCTGATGAGCAGCAGCGCTTATTGTGCCGTGCCGGCCGATGTTACCAGCAATAGCATCGTCATGCACGTTAATGCGACGCCTTTGGTAAATGCAGGCGGCAATAAAGCAATTAATAAGGGCGGCAGCGCTAAATTAAATGCGACCGTAACCGACGGTACAGGGACCATCAGCTGGAGCCCGGCGACAGGCCTGGATAATAGTGGAATATTGGAGCCGGTGGCAAGTCCTGCGGTCACCACCGTTTATACGTTGACGGTAACAAATAATGGCGGATGTATTGGCCAGGATTCGGTAACAGTTACCGTTTCGACAGCATTATCAATACCGAATACGATAACACCAAACGGCGACGGCATTAACGACATATGGGACATTGGAAATATCGCTGATTATCAAAACGCTACGGTGGATATTTTCGACAGGTACGGGCAAAGCGTATTTCATTCCGTGGGCTACCGCAAACCCTGGGACGGTACTTTTAACGGCAAGCGCTTGCCGGCCGGCACCTATTATTACATCATCGATCTGAATGATAAAATAACGAAACCGGAAAGCGGCTGGGTCGCGATTGTACGTTGATATGATGGTGTAAGGGCAACGGAAACCCGGTGATACAATGACCGGAACAGTTTATTACCTGTCAGCGGGGCACGGGCGCTGCCCCGCTCCGGCCTACGCGGACACGCGTGCCTGAAAAGGGTCCGCCAGCCAGGGAAGGCCCCAATTTCCCCTGCGCCGGTGCGCCCTGGCGCCTCTGCATCACGCCCGGGTGCTTGAAATTGGCCATTCCTGAATTATACATTCACCTGATATATGTCATTTTAACGCTATTTGCGTCTCTATAACACAATGACTATAAGCCTTTATCAATTCTAAACTTAATAGAAATTTAATCATTTAATAATCGGTTATATAATATAACCTATAATAAACTTCTGCCGTATAAGCCACCAAATTGTAAAACTAACATCCTAAATAACAGCTATTTTCAATTAAATATTTGGTATAATGAGTGAGCTAAATACATCAGTACTGGTGATTGACGACGAAGAAATGGTGCGCGATAATATCGAGGATATCCTTGTGCCGCGCAGCATGTCGCAGGAGCAGTATGGCATTAACAGCGCGGTAAATATTTTGTTCGATGCGCCGGCAACGCTGCTTGCGCCGCGTACACGCAACATCCCGGTTTTTACTGTTGATAAAGCATCCAACGGTATGGAAGGCGTTCAGAAAGTACGCAAGGCGGTTGAACAGGGCCGCCCGTATGCCGTTATCTTTTTGGATATGCGCATGCCCGGCATCAACGGGCTGGAAACCGCTATGGAGATCAGGAAGTTTGATGTAAAGGCCGAGATCGTTTTCATCACGGCTTACAGCGATTGCACCATTGAAGAAATTGTTGAACAGGCGGGCCAAAACGTTGGCTATCATTGCAAACCCTATGCCTCCGAAGAGATCATCCAGATAGCTACCAAAGCGGTTACCGACTATAACAAACTGCGCAACCTGGAAACGCTGATCGAATCGATCGCTTATATTGGCTTAAGTAATAACCAGCTCACCACCTTATTAAAAAATATACTGGAGCAGCTGGCCATGTCATTGGATACCGATATGGCCCTGTTAGGCAAACTGCACGAAGGTTATGTTTATGAAAAACTATTTTCGATTGGCGCCTTTGAAGAAAAGGTGAACCTGGAAGAACTGGTTGCCCGCATAAAAGATATTTCGCTCGACACGGACGAAGTGATCCAGTTAAACGAGCTGGTATTGGTGCGCCTGGACAGCTATTCGGTTTTTGCGCTGCTAAAAAGTACAGGCAAGCTTAAAACCGAGAAGATGTACCTGATAAAACTATTTGTGCAGAATGCTGCGCAAGCAATCAGGAACGCTGAACTAAATGAAAAACTGATCCAGAAAGAAAAGCTGTCGGCCGTGGGCCAGGTTTTGGCCATGGTAATGCACGACCTGCGTTCGCCCATCAAAAACATCAAATTCATCACCGGCTTAATGCGCGAAGAAGGCGAAGGCAGCGAGATGGTCGACCTGATTGATCAATCGGCCGAACAAGCCTCAAAGATATTTGATGATTTTCTTGATTTCGTCAAGGAAACCAGGATCACCAAGGTATCGGTAAACGTGAACAAGATCGTTGCTGAAGCAATCCAGCAGGCTGAATCGCGCGCCGGTATTGAAAACATCACCATTACAAAAAATATCCCGGATACGCTGCTCATCCCCGGTGATGAAAGCAAGCTGCGCGGAACCATCGTTAACCTGGTGAACAACGCCATCGATGTTTTGCACGACAAAAACGTTGAAAATGCTACCATCGATATCTCGGCCCGTGTGCTGGATAAAGAGGTTACCCTATACATTACCGACAATGGCCCCGGCATTCCGCCCGAGATTAAGGACACCTTGTTCGAGCCCTTTGTAACCCGTCATAAAAAGAATGGCACAGGCCTCGGGCTATCCATCGTTAAACAATTTATAACCGGGCACGGTGGTAAAATAGCGGTGTATAATGACAACGGCGCCACTTTTACTATCACGCTTCCACTATAACCAAACTAATGGGAGTCAAGAACCAAGATACAAGAACCAAGAGTCAAGAAGCCTGCCTTCTTATCTTGACTCCTGGCTCTTGTATCTTGACTCTTGATTCGCATAACTAATTAAACTATTTACGAGTACCGTTATTTTTAAAACAATGATGCAGAACAGCACTATCCAGCTAACAGAACCTAAGGAAAACCGAATGTTTGCTACCGCTGAAAATCAGTCCGAAAACGTGGAGCGTTACAAAGCGCTGATCCATGCCTCGGGTATCGGCGCCTGGGAATATTTCCCGGATACCGAAACCTTGTGGTGTAACGACGTTTATTTTTCTATGCTGGGCAGGGACATAAAAGATTATAAATTTAACAGCCCGAACAACCTGAAAGAAGTTTGGATTGACCTTTTACACCCCGACGATAAAGAAGCATCGACCAATCGTTTTGCAGACTACGTGCGAAATCCGGAGGGCGTTAACGAAAGCTATTACCGGATGAAGCATAGCGATGGCAGCTGGGTTTGGATATGGTCGCGCGGAAGCCTGTTTCATAACGAGCGTTCGGGCTATGGCGCGATAGGTACCCATGTAGATATTACCAAACATAAAAAAGAAGAAGAATCTATTCAGCGCGAGCGTATTTTACTGCGCACTTTGATCGACAACCTGCCCGATACGATTTACGTGAAGGACATAAAAGGCCGCAAGGTGATTGCCAACCGGGCAGATGTTGAATGCATTGGCTGTGAGTCTGAGGAGGATGTGCTGGGTAAAACCGATCTTGACCTGTTCCCCAATGATATAGGCCTGCGCGGCTACGAGGATGACATGAGCATCCTTAGGACAGGCGAGGCGATTATGAACCGCGAAGAGTATTTTATTGACAAAGAAGGCAAAACCCGCTGGCTGCAAACCACAAAAATACCGGTGCGCGACCCCCGGGGCAAGATCATCAGGCTGCTGGGCATCGGCCACGACATAACCTTAAGAAAGCAATCTGACGAGGTTTTAAACAAACTTAATGAAGACCTGCGCCTGCAATCGGAAGAACTGGGCAAACAGGCAAAGGACCTGAAAGCACTTAACCAGCAGCTGGAGAAGCAGAAAGAGCAGGAGATGGAAAAAGCCATCGCCCAGGGTAAATTTGAGATCGCGTCGGAGTTTTTGCATGATATTGGAAACGCCATGGTGGGCCTTGGATCGCACCTGAACCGGATTAACCGCGCGATCGATCAGAATAACGTTAACAACATCAGGAGCCTTACCGTATTCCTGAAAACCAACCAGCTGGCCATTGCCGGCGCCATAGGCCCGCAAAAAGCTGCGGCCTTAATATCGGTAACCGAAGGCGTTGAACAGGCGCAATCGGATAATGTGTCCGAGATCAATAAATCAGTGAACGAGCTGCTGAATATTATAACGCATATACAGGAGATACTGAATATCCAGCGGCAGCTGGTGCGAGGGCATCGTGGGATGCATGAACGAAAACCGGTTAACCTGGAGAGCATTATTTATGATTGCCGGTCGATGATATTTGCTTCTATCGACAAAAAAGGCATACAGTTTAATATCAACGTTCAGCCTGGTTCGTACACAATTAAGGGCGACCACACCAAGCTGATGCAAGTGATGCTGAATATTTTGAAAAACAGTATTGAGGCCATTAACGGCGATGTATTGGAAAAAGTGATTACGGTTAACATGCATAATACGGGCGGCGTTGTAGAAATAAGCGTAACTGATAATGGGCAGGGCTTTGACGCCAAAACAGCGGAGTTGTTTTTTGTAAGAGGTTTCACCACCAAAAAGAACGGTACCGGCCTGGGTTTATACAATTGCCGCGCCATTATTGAAAGCCATTCGGGATCATTCGAAATAAAAAGCGATGGCCCCGGTTGCGGAGCTGTATCGACGATCAGGTTCGCCGTTTAACCAGGCGTATTAATTAATGTTTATATTTTGTTTGGATAAATCCCGGCCAATCAGCCGGGATTTTTGGGTTTGATGTGAAAGTTCGGATTTATTTTAAAATTTCCAATGTCCACACTTGGCACCTGACACGTTTCGCGTTACATTTGTGATATGATCGTAAGTATTCGTCACAAAGGCCTTCGGCTATACTTTGAAAAAGGCGATGCTTCTAAACTGCAGCCGCAACACGTCAGCAAAATCAGGTTGATCTTAACCCGTTTGCAGGCTGCTAAGGCTGTTGGCGATATGAACGTACCCGGATATGGCCTGCATCAACTCACGGGCGACTTTAAGGGTTTTTGGGCTGTTAAGGTTGATAAGAATTTTAGAATCATTTTTCAGTTTATTGACGAGGACGTTCACGAAGTAGATTATTTAGATTACCATTAATAAAGACACCAGATGCAGCTATTTGATCCAGCGCACCCCGGCGAACTAATACGGGAAACATTAGAAGGGTTACAAGAAGAAACCGGCGAAAAGCTTACTGTTGAACAGGTAGCAAAAGGGTTAGGCACTACCCGCAAAACGCTTTCGGCTATTATTAACGGCAAACAAAGTATCAGCCCTGAAATGGCTATACGATTAAGTAAAGCCTTTAACACGACCGCGGAGTTTTGGTTACATGCGCAGGAAAATTACGACCTGTCGCATGCGCGAAAAAGAGTGGATATTAAACAGGTTAAGGTATTCTGGCACCCCCAGGTAGCCTGAAGAGGTTTTATTCACTTTGAATCGCGCAACTGTTGCGTTATTCTTTCTATTATTGCCATAAACATTATAAACATCAATGAAAACCTTCACCCATTTATCTTTAGCTGTAATTTTACTGCTTTCGGCTTGTACGCAGCCGGCAACGCCGTCAAGCCCCATCATCGGTACCTGGCAACTATTAACCCATACCGAAATAACCAAAGGCGTTAGCGCGGTTACCGATTATACCAAAGACATGAAGATGATAAAGATCATCAATGACAGCCATTTCGCGTTTTTAAACCATACCATCAATACTAAGAAAGATTCGTCAAACAATTTCGATGCGGGCGGCGGCGCATATACCCTGGCTGGTGATAAATACACCGAGCACCTGGATTATTATAAAGATAAAAACTGGGAAGGTAAATCGTTTGATTTTACCATTTCCTTCAGCGGCGATACGCTCATCCAAAAAGGGCTGGAAAAAGTGGACAAGGAAAATATCAACCGCATCATTATTGAAAAGTATTTGAGGGTGAAATAAGCTGTGTTTTCAGCTGTTTAGCCCCGATTTGTTGGCAGCTTCCCCTGGATCGATGATAATAAAAATACGCTGCATTTACGATGACGTATTATGTCCTGAGCAAAGGACGGTGTGAAAGATATCCAGGGTTAACGACTGTTACAGATCAGGCGGCAGGGGAGTATTAACTACCAATTGTCAATATTTACGGATTGTTTACGAAAAATCGGCCTCATATAGTTCCCGGCCTAACTGCTTTACGCCTTCCAGAACTTTTTTGGTTTGTTTTTCTGATGGAGTTTTTGCGCCCGTTATATATTGCGATAGCAGCGTATAATTCATTTTCATCCGCGCCGCCAGCGCCCTTACATTAATTACGTTGTAATATTCAAAAAACTGTCCCAGGTTAAACATCAACTGAATGTTATCCTCAGTGATCGGCTTTTTACCGCTTTCGGCTATCAGTAAGTTATAAGACTCAACTGCATTAGATTTTAATTCAGTTATCGTGTCGCCCATTGTCGCGGCCAAACCATTACTTAAATCTTCACTCCAGGCCGAATATCCGTCCTTTGTTCTTTCTACGATAAACTTTACCTTCTTCATTATAAAACGTTTTAAAGCAAGTTATTTTAAACCGGCTTGTTTTAAGATAGTATTCTGTAATCCAGGCGATACTTCTTTACTGCCATGGTAGGGAAAAATAATCGGGTCTTTGAAACTTTCATGCCTAAGCTTAATATGGCTACCCGCCTGACTGACCTCGTACCAGCCAGCTTTTTTTAAGCTTTTTAAACAATTCACTTGATTTCACGTTGATTGCTATGCCAAATCAAAGGTATAATAAATTATACTGGCTATCAAATTTAAAGTGAATTATATTATACTTTTTTTCCAATCATTCAATAAAATAAAATACCGTTTTCGCAGAGAAAACGTTTTGTATTTTAACTTTTGATATTTCTTAACCTACATCAATTCTCAATTCGTAAATTACCTTTATCTTTGTATAGAAGGAATTTATAAAGATGAAAAAATCAATAGAAAAAATATATAACAAGCCATTACGCCCCGGAATGGTGGGTGATGGCTTCAGGGTTTTCAATTATTTCCCAAATAACGGATTGAGCCAGCAAAGGGTAAGTCCGTTTTTATTGATGGATTTTAATGCCGAATATGACTTCGGCCCGTCCGATCATTTAAGGGGCGTTGACGTGCACCCGCATAAAGGTTTTGAAACCGTAACGATCGCCTATAAGGGCAGCGTTGCCCATCATGACAGTACGGGCAACAGCGGTGTGATCAACCCCGGCGATGTTCAATGGATGACAGCCGGCGCGGGCATCCTGCATAAAGAATACCATGAGCAGGAATTTTCCAAAAAAGGCGGCCCGTTCGAAATGGTGCAGCTTTGGGTTAACCTGCCCGCAAAAAATAAATTAACCCCGCCCAAATACCAGGCCATTACCGCCGCCGACATGGCCAAAGTAAGCCTTGACGACAATAGCGGCGTGGTGAACGTTATTGCGGGATCATTTAACCGGCATAACGGGCCGGCCACAACCTTTACCCCGGTAAATATGTTTGATATCCGCCTTAATGCCGGCAAAAGCCTCACCACCGAAATACCGGCTTCTAATAATACTGTGATACTGGTGGTAAGCGGAGCGGCTACTGTAAACGGTGAAAAGGCGGGCTTACACGACCTGGTATTATTTAAGAATTCAGGGGAGGAAATAAGCATTACAGCTGACGAAGACAGCGTTTTGCTGCTGTTAAGCGGGGAGCCCATCAACGAGCCTATCGCGCAATACGGGCCCTTTGTAATGAATACGCACCGAGAACTGCAGGAAGCTTTCGAAGAGTTTCAGTCAGGTAAGTTCGGTGCGTTGGAGTAATCACAACGTATATAAGCTAAACAAAAAAAGCGGCTGATAGCCGCTTTTTTTGTTATATCTAAATAGTAAAATTAACTCCAGCCGCCGCTCCAGCCACCCTGCAGGCCCGAACCCTTGTTTTCATTTATCAGCGCATTGTATTTTTCAGCTTGCCTGCTGGTTAACAACGCCTTTATTTTTGCGACTGTTGCCTTACGCAATGGGGCAACATCAACCAGCATTTTGTTGGTATCGCCATTTTCTTTCTTTTTGATCTGGTCAAATTTTTGTGCCGAATCCTGGTAAATGGCGGCGATTTTAGCTGTTTGATCGTCATTAAGCTTCAACTCCTTTTGCAATCCTTTAGCCCTTTGCTGAGGGTCACTGGGAGGAGCGGAAGCAGGTTGAGCAAAAGATACTGTTGCCAGTGCGACAAATAAACTGCATACTAAAAGTAATTTCTTCATAGCTTTAATAGTTAATGAATTTTTATTTAAAGGTAATAAATTGATTCACAGTTTTTAAACGATCTATTTAATTTTTCCCATAACCAACGTGCGCCATTCTTTCGCCCATTGCCGTGTAGGCTTCATTTGGACCGGGCGCCCAGGTGCCCAGACCGTCCACATAGCGGTTGTACATGCAAAATGCAGCGGCTATCAGCACGGTATCATGCAACTCCTGGTCGGTAGCCCCAAGGTCGCGCGCGAAGGAAATATCCTCATCAGTTACGTTTTTACCATTTCGCTGCACCTGGTGCGCGATGTGCAGCAAGGCCCTGAGTTTATCCGAAACGGGCGTATTCGGCAACCCTGCCTTGATGTCGTCGATCAGCCCGATATCGCTACCCAAATGAGCCGCTGCCGCCGCCGCGTGCGAGGTATGGCAAAAGTGGCATTTGTTCCAGTAGGAAACCGAAGCCGCGATGATCTCTCTTTCGCCGCTTGTAAGGCTCGATGGGCCGCGCAGCAATGTCTCAGCCAGGTCAAGCAGGGGCCTTGCGGTTTCCGGGCGGTAATTTAGCAGGCCTACTATGCCTGGTAACTCTTCGTTTAATAATTTTATGTGTGCCATTTTTTTGTTGTAATGTTGTAACGTTGTAATGTTGTAATGTTGTAATGTTTTTCTTCTTTAGGGCTGCTTATTGCGAATCGCCTGTTGCAACCTTAAACGGGGGCGTTAAATAGCCCTCGCGTGCGCGTTGCTCGCCCATTTTGTCGTACAATTCGGCATCGTCGGGCTGCCAGGTGGCCAGGCCGTCAACATAGCGGTTGTACATGCAAAAGGCTGCTGCTATCAGCACTGCGTCGTGCAGCTCAATATCAGTAGCACCCTCGCTCCGGGCCAGCTCAATATCTGCAGGCAACACGTTTTTACCACCCGACTGTACCTTCGCTGCAATTTTTAATAAAGCCTTCATTTTGCTGCTAATGGGCGCCGTTTCCGGATCTGATAACACCTGTTGCACAATGTCGCCGTTGTTGCCTAACTGGTGTTTGGCTATTGCGCCATGAATATTGCAGCAATACTTGCAGGTGTTTAAACGTGACACGTAGGTAGCGATCAATTCCCTTTCGCCCGCGCTTAGCGAAGGGTGCGGGTTGTGCAGCATCGCCTGTACTAATGCATTCATCGGCGCAGCGGTTTCAGGCCGGTAGATGAACAAGCTCCTGATGCCCGGGTATTCGTTAGTTAAATTGATATGTGGCATTTTTTTTAGTTGATTAAGTTAAATAGTGATTGGTTAGTGGTGAGAAGTGAGTGAGGTTTTTTCCGACTACTCACGGCTCACTACTCACCATTCACCTAATGATATACACTCGACTGATACCCCTCCAAAGCCCGTTGCGGCGCCCGGTTTATATAAAATTGCCGGTCTGTCGGCGCGGATGTGCCTAAGCCATCTACATAACGGTTAAACATGCAAAAGGCGGCGGCTATCAAAACCGTATCATGGATTTCCTTGTCCGTCGCGCTGTTCTTTCTGGCTTCTTCAATCTGTGACTGCGTTACATGTTTGCCCCCTTTTTGTACACTCCCGGCGATGCTTAACAAGGCTTTCATCTTACCGGATAACTCCGCCGATTTAAAATCATGCTTGATGCTGTCAATCTGCGCTATATCGCAGGTCAGGTAATGACCGGCCATAGCGCCATGTACGTTCTGGCAAAAGAAGCAATCATTTAAATAGGAAACATAGGTCCCGATCAGCTCACGTTCTCCGCGGCTCAGGGTATTATCATCATTCCGCAGCAAGGTTTCCGCCAATGCATTTAACGGCTCGGCTGTCTTCGGGCTGAAAGCCATCAGGCCTCGTATTCCCGGCAAATCATTATTTAATTGTATATGTGCCATATTCTTCTTAAGTTGTTTTTATCGAAACGTCAGTTGCAGCTTCTTTCGGACTTCCCGACTTTGCTGACTTCCAGACTAATATTTAATTTTCCTCTATCGGTTGAACCGGCTGTATGTCCTTAATAAATACAACGGCAAAAAGGCCTGGTAAAAACACCAGTGAAAAAATAAAAAGCGAGTTACCGTATCCGCCCAATACATCAACCAGCACTCCCGCAAATAAAACGGCTAATGCAGTAAATATCCGCCCGACGTTAAAACAAAAACCGGTTGCCGACGCCCGTATTGCAGCAGGAAACAACGCAGGAATATAAAGCGACAATATCCCCTGGCTGGCCCCGAAAAACAAGGCTAAAACGGCTATTTCAGCAAAGATGATGGACGAGAAACTGCTATTTGTTTTGAACAAAAGGAAAGACATCAGGAAACATATCACAAAACTGGCAATCAGCGAAGTTCTTAAGCTAACCAATTTTAGTAGCCAACCCGAAAGAAAACCACCGATCAGTCCGCCCATACCCATAAACTTTAAACTTAAACTACCTTCTTTTTGGGCATTTGCGGTTAAAAGGCTTTGTATCCAGGCAGGTAACCACGAAAAGATGGCCCATAGACCGACCAACATCGAGCCGAATATGAGGGAACCCGTCGCCAGTATTTTAAGATTCGAGCTACCGAACAGGTGGACTGCGGGCTTATGGTCAATTTGTACAATGGACTGGTCCTTCAGCCACAGGCTTGATTCCCCGATCATCCAGTAGCCCGCAATTGCAAACAATAATGGCAACGCGCCAACCAGGAATCCTTCCCGCCAGGAAGCAACCAGGAAAGTAAGCATTCCTGCCGAAAAAATACCTATCGGAATGGCAATTGACAATATACCCGTGAATACAGCTTTACTCCTGGCCGGCCATACCTCGCTTATTAAGGTAAAGGATATTACCAGCATGCCGCCCGCCCCAACGCCGCTTAAAAAACGGCATATCATTACTTCGTCCCAGCTTTGGGTAAATGCCGTTAGCAGGGTAAACACACCATAACTACCTATCGATAACAACAAAGCTGCTTTTCTGCCGGTTTTGTCGCCAATGAGTCCCCATAAAAATCCACCGACAGCCCATCCAAAAATAAAGAGTGCATTGATATACGCGCTGATATTATTCAACTGAGCAGTGTTTTGAGTGCCCTGGAATTCCTTAACTACTGCGTGCAGGTAAACCGCCATCACGGTGGAGATTGCCCCGGCAAACAGGTTGCCCGCAAAACAAACTATAAACAATAAAACCAGCCTGTTTGCCGGGGCAATCTCCACCGTGATGGCGGTTTACCTGCACGCAGTAGTTAAG
>Ga0206949_1117_pt1 | contig 29958 bp, 25 predicted proteins | sample Alteio_BWOrgHeat_40_FD_153240 | JGI IMG/M metagenome (GOLD analysis project Ga0206949, IMG submission 153240) | Enriched cells from forest soil in Barre Woods Harvard Forest LTER site, Petersham, Massachusetts, United States -... | ecosystem: Environmental > Terrestrial > Soil > Temperate forest >...
TTTTGTGAGGCTTCCACATCATTTTGCAAAGACAAATAATGGATAGCGGAATCGAGCAAGCCTTTTGATGGGATGTATCGCTCATAGAATTCCATGTAGCCACGAGCGGTAGTGATAGCTCCGGGATTGGTGTTGTTAAAACACTTCAACCCGAGGAAGGCAGTGATCTTTTTGCTTTCTGTATCAGCTAAGGGGCGTTTGCGGATAAAGTGATCTGTGACGGCGACATGCGGAATATCTATACTGCCATTGTGCGGCATGTGGCAGGTAACGCAATCATTATTCTTCGTGGCGCGCACCTGGGCAGATTCTGTACACTGATGCTGTGAGGCATTGTTGTGACAGCCCTGGCATGCGTTGAGGTACTGCGCACGCGGTGTGAACTTAACGCTGACATGCGGGTTGTGGCAGGTAATGCAACTCATTTTGCCAGATTGTATATAGCATTGGCTTTTCTTCATGCGCTCGACGTGCGAGGCCATGATCATTTTATCCTGCGCACCCTCATACTCCGGCATAAATACATTCATGACCTCAGATAATTTCATACCGGGATGAAAGTCGAAGAATGTCTTGCCGTCGTTGAGCACTGCTATACCCTGCAGGTGGCACCGCTGGCACACATTGTTCTGCAACTCTGTGGGCAATCTACGGGGATTGACAATAGTATAATCGGGGCCTTTGGAAGTGTCGAAGGGCGTACTGTTCTGCCGGGCCTGCACATGCAGGCTGCCCGGGCCATGGCAACGTTCGCAGTCGATACCCGTTCTTACCGCATTGAATTTATTCTCACTGTTGGCAACGAAATCGGGATAGCCATTGTGGCAACTCATACACTCGATCTGGATAAGGCGCTGAAAACGGGTGCTTGCTCCTTTTTCGAACCCGGGGGCCAGATCCCATCTGTGCTTCTGTGTATAAAAAGTGATAGGCGCCTGGAACAGGTAGCCGTTGGTATTGAAAATATGGGAGTTGGTATGCTGCCCTGAGCCGACAATATAGTCGACCTTCTGTATGCGCTTGTGCACTGTATCGCGGCCTTCCAGGCGGAACTCCATAATGTAGAATGAATCTCCTACCCAGTACGGCTTGTAATAGTAATCGAGCGCGGAGTCGTAAACGATGGCGTGTGCGGGGGTAAAATCAGCCGCAGACTTCTGTTTTGTAGCCAAACCGAACGACTGTCCCATACCGGTCTGGATGAAAGTCTCGTAAATAGGCTCGTGGCAGCCGCGACAGGTCTGCATGCCTACATAATGAGCTGATGTATCGTATACATTCTTCCAGGGAGAAGTTGGTTGCGTATCGCTTTGATCCACTTTGGCCGGATCATTGCAAAAAAATACCGGCAGTGTTATTGCGAACAAAGAAATAACCAACAGCAACGTACGTAGAACCCGGGACGACATGAACTCAAATGTATGACATTACAGCGTTTACGCCAATTCAACGGGCTGCTAACTCTCAGTTGTTTGCTGCCGCAATAGAGAGGAAGCCTATCTATCATCGGACTGCTAACTCTCAGGGGATTTCTCCTTTCGCTCCGTTTCACTTCGCTCAGTTCGAAATGATGGAATGCTACATTTCATCCCATAAGTCCCTCCATTCAGGGTTCATGGCATTAATAAGCGCATCTTTCTTTTCGCGGCGCCATTTTTTTATTTCTTTTTCTCTTTCTATAGCATCTTCTATCCTGCCATGACGTTCATAGTAAACTAGATATTCCACATTATACCTGGCGGAGAAGCTACGCTTGTAGAAGTGAGTTTTGTGTTGGTATATTCGTCTTAATATATCGGATGTAACTCCCGTATAAACAACGTTGCGGTGTTTATTTGTTACGATATATACATAGCCTCCTTTTTGCATTCCTTGTTTTCCGCTATTTGCTGTCGCCCTGTTTCAGTTGTTTGCTGCCGCCTTGCTTCAGTTATTTGCTACCGCAATAGGGAGGAAACACATCTATCACCGGACTGCTAACTCTCAGGGGATTCCTCCTTTCGCTTCGTTTCACTTCGCTCAGTTCGGAATGACGAATAAGTATTTAGCTAAATGTTGCCAGCGTGTAATTATTTTTCCCTTTCTGGATGAGCATGTATTGTGCGTTGAGCAGATGATCTTCTGTTATTTTAAAATCGGGGGCTGTTACTTTCTCTTTGTTAATGCTGACTCCGCCATTCTGGATCATTTTTTTAGCTTCCCCTTTTGACGGGAACACACCGCTATCTGCAAGAAAACTGATGAGGTCTAAACCCTCTGCAAGCGCAGCCTTTGTACCCGTAGTTTGCGGCACACCTTCCATTACTTCCAGTAATTGTTTTTCATTGAGCGAACGCAACACCTCTACAGACGACTGTGAGAATAGTATCTCTGATGCCTGCCTTGCAAAAGCAAGGTCTTCTTCGCTATGCACCATTATGGTCATTTCTTCTGCCAGCATCTTCTGTAGTTTGCGGAGATGCGGTGCAGCTTCATGCTCAGCTGTGAGTGCCTTTATCTCGGCAACCGGTTTAAACGAAAACACCAGCGCCATTTTCGCAGCATCAGCATCAGGCATCTTCATCCAGAACTGATAGAACTGGTATGGCGATGTTTTATCGCGGTCTAACCAGACATTTCCACTCTCTGATTTGCCGAATTTGCTACCATCGCTTTTGGTGATAAGTTTACAAGTAAACGCGAATGCATCGCTACCACCTTTTCTGCGAATGAGCTCTGTGCCTGTAACTATATTGCCCCACTGGTCTGCACCACCCATCTGAAGCTTTACGTCGTGCTTGTTGTTGAGATAATAAAAGTCGTAGCCCTGTATAAGCTGGTAAGTAAACTCCGTAAATGACATGCCGGTCTCCAGCCGGTTCTTCACAGAGTCTTTGGCCATCATGTAGTTGACAGAAATGTGCTTACCTATATCACGTATAAAATCGAGAAACGAAAATTTTTTGAACCAGTCATAGTTGTTGACCATGACGGCAGCATTGGGCACAGAGTCATTAAAATCTATGAATTTACCCAACTGCTTACGAATACAAGTGCAATTATGCAGTATGCTTTCCATGTCAAGCAGGTTGCGCTCCTGCGATTTGCCTGAAGGATCGCCTATCATACCGGTAGCGCCACCCACCAGGGCATAAGGCTTGTGGCCGGCCCTCTGTAACCGCATGAGGAGTGTGATAGGTACGAGATTGCCCACGTGCAGGCTATCTGCAGTAGGATCGAAACCCACATAGCCAGAAGTCATTTCTTTATTTAATTGGTCCTGGGTGCCTGGCATTATGTCCTGCAACATGCTTCTTTCCAGCAATTCTGCTATTAAATCCATTAATTCTTTTTATTTTGAAACGAAGCAAAAATAACATTTACCCTTTGGCTTAGCATTAAATTAATTTATGATTATATGCGAGCTGTTTTTTGCAATTTATAACGCGTATATTTACTTAGGCCTAATTTGTTTTATTATTCGGGAATTTATTTCTATCTTTCCGTGCTACTTAACAAAATTTTAAGCGTTGAAAAGAATTTTATACACATTGGCATTGCTTTTTCCTATGTGCGTTAACGCACAAGGATTAGGCTCCGGGAGCGCACAGGAACATCATGAGATAGGTATTACGGTGGGTGTGTCAAATTATTATGGTGACCTTCAGCCTAAATTCTTTGCGTCTTATGGCTATCAGCCAATGGCGGGCATTGTATATAAGTACTTCCTGAATCCACATGTAGGTATAAGAGTTGGCGCAACATATACTAATCTTTCTGCCGCGGACAGTCTCAGTAATCTCCCGAATAACCAGTTACGTAACCTCAGTTTTGCCACGCACCTGTTTGAATTCCATACTGCCCTTGAAATCAATTTCCTTCCTATCGACATCCTCAGGAGGAAAGTGACTCCATACATTTTCGGCGGCATTGCGGTATTTTACTATAATCCTTATGCTATTGATCCGGCAGGCGATAAAGTATTCTTACGTCCGCTGAGCACAGAAGGCGAAGGGTTGCCTATGTACCCTGACCGTAAGGCATACAGCCTTGTAAATATGGCTTTCCCATTTGGCGGCGGTGTTAAATTTTTCATTGGTAAGGCCATCATGCTTACCGGCGAACTGGGCTTCCGTTATACCAACACCGACTACTTAGACGATGTAAGCAAATCTTATGTGAACCTGGATACTTTACAGAAATACAAGGGTAAGATAGCGCGTCAAATGTCATATCGCGGGACTACGGGTGTAAACCCTGACTATGGCTTTCAGCGCGGCGACAGCAAGTCGAACGACTGGTACTGGTACGGTAATATCACTGCTACTATCTACTTCCGTGCGTTTGGCAATCCAAGAGAATACCTGAAGACAAAATGTCCAGGTTTCTTCCGCTAATAGCCAGAAAGTTTATTGCCTGAATGTACCTTTTCGAGAAGAAGCCAGGGAGTTTATTATTGTCAGATGGTTTTGTTTTTAACAATCGCCCAACTATACTGAAGAAAACTGGTACGTATATTGCTGTATAATGTTTCATGAGAATACTTTTCTTCTTAGTCTTTCTTTGTGCTTTTTCATTTACAGGTAATGCACAAACTGTGCATACATCAGCTGACACCGACTATTGTGTACAACTGAAAGCGGTGAAGGTGGTGGCCAGGTGGAAAAACGATACAGAGAGGTACCACTACAATCAAATGCGCTATTATGTGACCACGATACTGCCGTATCTGAACGCGGCGACCAAATTATTTGAAGCGCTGGATATGGAAAAGCGGAATACCGATATCAGTAAGCGGGAGCGGCGGCAATTTATAGAGGCCAAAGAGGATGAAATGCGTAACAAGTTTGAAACGGAAATAAAACAACTCAACGTGACACAAGGTGTATTGCTGGTAAAACTGATAGCCAGGCAAACCGACCTGAACATATATAAAGCGCTGCGGGAATTCAAAAATCCATTTATAGCCCTGAAATGGCAAGCGTGGGCACGGGTTAACGGGATGAACTTGGACAGAATGTACCACCCCGAAGAGGAACATGACCTGGAACTGATTATGGAGGACCTGGGATACCCGCTACCTGCCTCGTATGCCGCTAACAATTACTAGTCATAAAACGTTATTTTCCTGTTATTGCAGTTTATACCTGGAAATAATCGGATCATATATTCTATATTGCAAATGAAAATAATATTCAATGAAAAAACCACCGTACTCACTGTCTGAAGCTGAAAATATCTGCAAAGAGTTCCAAAGCCTTGCAGGTCAGCGTTTTAATGCGGAAACAGATGCCACCATCGACTGCATTACGGTATCCCCTTTTGACCAAATAAATAAAAACAGGTTCATCATTTATTACCTGTTGTTTGATGACGCGCAGATAGCGCTACAACAGGATTACCAAGGGCTGCTATTTGATGTAATTGCCATAGCGGGGTCGAAAGAAGGCCAGGAAATGCTGCATGAAGACCTGCATACCTGGCTGACGAGGAACAAATCTCTGCCATGCCATCCGATAGAGATGACGCACCTGGCGCCACAATCAAGCATTGCTGCTTACAGATAATTTATTACCACCGCTGCTACATAGCTCAATTGATAGCCTCTGAGCGGATGTGCTGACTTGAACATAAAAACAAAGAGGGCCACTTTTTAAGTGGCCCTCTTTGTTTCTGATACTCTATGACGTTACTTCTGGAGATATATTTTGTAGGTGGACGTATTGCCATCATCATCGTCGCGCAAGACCACCATGTAGTTGCCTTCCGGTAAAGCGGCCATATTGACCTCGTGGTGAGATTGACCAATGATCTCATCGTGCAAGAGCGGCTGGCCGATAATATTGTAAACGTCCACTTTCATATTTACCGTTCGGTTATCCCATTCGAGGTTCAGGATACCCGATGTTGGATTTGGATAAATTTTCACCGTAGCAGAGCTGAGCATATTCACCTTCAGCAATGAGATATAGATAATGTTCGACTCGGGAGACGGGCAGTTGGCAGTATCGAGTATGGTGTAATAATAACCGGTACCTACCAATGACGAAGGGTGGAACGTTTTAGCAGAGGCCCCACCAATCTGGAGCGCGCTTCCACCATAAGCAGGAACGGTATTGAAATACCATCGGTACTTACCATCCATGTTATTAACAAGCTGGTTATTGATCAGTGATAACAGTGGCGCAGCCGGCGTACTGTCACGCAGCATCAGGTAAGGAGTAGACCCGAGGGTGTCATTGGTGTAACAGCCGCTATCTGTGGCATTGACCCTGAAAGTAACGATGTCGCCTTTAAAAAACAGGCTCGTAAATGTATCTACGTTGGTTGCTGCAATAGCGCCATTCACTAACCAATCGAAAGTAGGCGACTTACCGAAATTTGAAAACGTGCCAGCAAATGTAACGGTAGAATCGAGACAACCGGGATTAGACCCTTTTATCAATACAGATGAAACCGAAGTATTGTTAAGTGGGATAACCGTAGCATTGATTGGATTTGAAACAACACTGTCAGAAAGCTCACAAGAATCGGGCGTAGTCAGTATCGCGTAGATCAGATCGCCATTATGTAGCGAACTGGTGACAAACAAATTACCTACAGCGGTAGGCACCAATACACTGTTCACGTACCAGGCTATGCTTGACCCTACACCAGGATCAGTGATGGTGGCCATAAATGAATCAATAGTACCAGCGCACATCGGATTGTGCGTGTCGGTAATATTTATACCCGCATGCAGATGTATGTGGATAATAGGTATAAGGTTGGATATCACCGTATCATCATATGGCGCCGAGCAGGGCGAATTAGAGATCAACTGGCAGGAGATAGTATCTGTGCCGCTAAATATACCTGCGAAAGTAGCGGTATCGGCTCCCGCGACCGGAACACCATTAACCATCCACTGAAATAGAGGGCTCGTTCCCCCGTTCTTTGGGTAAGCCATGAACCAAAGCTCATGCCCGGCACAATCAGGATTACTGCCGGCTGTAATGGAAATAAGCAAAGCCGGTGCAATGCTGCTAGCATGATATACATATATTACGTTTGAGCGTTGGCTATCGGGGAATCCTGCACTGTTTGTAAAATAGAGCATACAGTATACACTGTCACCGTCGGCAAGGGCAGTTGTTTTAAAAGTATCTATAATGACGCCCGTAAAAACACTATTGGTATACCAATGATATGATACCGATGAAAAAGTATCATTAGTTTCTATAGCAGTGAAGGTAAGCTGAGTACCTGGGCAGGTTGTATCCATGAACTTAGGCAGGGATATGCTTACTGAGTCCCTTATAGTGACAGCATGCCCAATTGTGTGAAAGCCAACGCACAACAAAAACAAAAGTGTAATTTTACGTATCATCATATCAAAATTTAACCACAGCCTTATACAAGGCCGGGGGCGGATAGAATTAGTTTCCGTAAAAATAATGTTTTCACTTAACATTATCGAAACATTTTTTTTTGAATCATTTCAAGGAAAAAACCCATAAAATCAAATCGGGGCTTTATTTTTTTATATTAAATACTATCTTTGCCCCCCTGCCTGAGCAAGGAGACCTTGTCAGGCGGTTACTTTTTATTGTATTATATAGATAATTTAACAACAACCCATGCATCTAAAAGGTTTGGTGAAGTTTTTTACTGCGGCTCTGATTTTGATATCGCTGTACCAACTTTCGTTAACGTTAATCGTCCGCAACGAGGAGAAGAAAATGCGGGCAGAGGCAATTCGTGCGGCAAAGGCCGAAGACCCATCAGCAACCGGTACAGCTCTTGATAAGCTTACTGACGCTCACTATCAGTCTATTACAGACAGTATGCAGGGCGAAGTAATTTTCAGTGTACCTGTGCTCAAGAAGTATTCATACCAGGCCGCAAAAGCTGAAGAGCTGAGCCTTGGCCTTGACCTTCAGGGTGGTATGAACGTGACACTGGAGGTAAGTCTCGACGACCTTGTACGGTCTATGTCGAACAATCCGAAAGACGGTGCGCTGAACAAGGCCATTGCAGACGCGAATACTGCTAAAGCCAACAGCGACGCGGATTTCATTGCCCTCTTCGGTGACGCCTACCAAAAAGCGAATCCTAATGTGAACATGGCATACCTGTTTACAAAGCCGTCTGAAAAAGACATCACACTGAGCTCTACAAACGCGCAGGTGCTGGCTAAAATAAACACAGAAGCAAAGGATGCAGTAAAGCGTACGTACAATGTACTGAAAACACGTATCGATAAATTCGGCGTGGCCAATCCTAATGTGAACCTGGATGAAAAGAAAGGTATCATCACCGTGGAACTGGCAGGTGTGCATAACCCTGAGCGTGTGCGTACTTACCTGCAGGCAACTGCAAAGCTCCAGTTCTTTGAAACGTATACCAACCAGGAAATAGGACCATTGTTTGCAAATGCAAATACTGCTTTGTACAACTACCTTTCCGGCACACCGGACAGTGCTGCAACTACAGACTCTGCAAAGAATGCAGCTGTGGCTGCCGGGGCTGATACGGCGAAAAGTGCAGGATCTGACAAAGCTGACCTGAATGGCATGCTTGCAGGAACAAAGGGCAGTGTGAAAGGTAAGGCAGCCGGCACTACCGACTCTTCTAAACTGAAAGAAGACGAAAGCATGAAGAAAAACCCACTGTGGTCTGTGGTATTACCTAATGCTACACAGCAGGACGGTTTCTTCCCAAGCCCATGCGTAGGTTATGTATCGAAAAAAGATACCGCTAAGGTGAACAGGTACCTTGCGATGGATGTAGTAAAGAACAAATTCCCATCGAACGTACACTTCCTGTATGGCACAGAAGACAGTAAGAACCATGACCCTAATGCGCGTCTTCCTTTGTATGCTGTAAAGATGCCTCCGGGCGGTAATGCAAGACTGGAAGGTGATCATATAACTATGGCACGCGCTGACTACAACCCAATGAACGGCCAGCCTGATGTGAACATGGACATGGACATATCCGGCGCACGTATCTGGAAAGATATGACCGGTAAAAACGTAGGCGGTTATGTAGCAGTAGTACTTGATGACCGTGTTTATTCGTGCCCACGTGTAGATAATGAAATAGCTACAGGTAGCACTGAAATATCAGGCTCTTTCAGCGCGGAAGCAGCACAGGACCTTGCCAACATCCTGAAATCTGGTAAACTTCCGGCTCCTGCGCATATTGTACAGGAACAAGTAGTAGGCCCTACCCTTGGTATTGAGAACATCAACAAGGGTATGAACTCCCTTGTGCTTTCCTTCATCGTTATCTTCATACTGATGCTGGTGTACTACAATACCGGTGGTATCATTGCCGATATTTCCCTTATCCTTAACCTTATTTTTACAGTAGGCGTACTGTCTGCGCTTCATGCCACACTTACCATGGCGGGTATTGCGGGCCTGGTACTTACTGTAGGTATGGCCGTGGATACGAACGTTATCATCTTTGAGCGTATAAAAGAAGAGCTCGCTAGCGGTAAGAGTTATACCCAAGCTGTAGCAGATGGTTACAGGCGCTCTTATGCCCCTGTGCTTGACGGTCACATCACGGTGCTGATCACAGCTATCATACTGTTCATATTCGGCCTGGGACCTGTGCGCGGGTTTGCTACTACACAGATCATCGGTATCTTGTTATCCCTGTTCTGCGGTATCCTGGTATCTCGCCTGATCACCGATGTATATACAAAACGTGAGCGCCACTTTAAGTATTTCACAGGCATTTCGAAATCAATATTCCGCAAGGCACACTTCCGGTTCGTTGAGTTCAGAAAGTATACTTATGTAATCACCGTTATAGTGTTGCTGATGGGCATCAGCACTTACTGGGTAGGTTTCGACAAGGGCGTTGAGTTCCAGGGAGGTCGTAGCTACACAATCAAATTTGATAAGAAATATGAGAGTGAGTCGGTTCGTGAAAAACTGAAGAGTTACCTCAGTGAGCGCCCGATAGTAAAGACGATCGGTACCAACAATGAACTGAACATTACCACTTCTTACCTGATCACACAACCGGGACAAGGTGTGGAACTGCAGGTACAGAAGAAACTTTTTGAAGGGCTGGTAAAAGAAGGCCTATTACCTGACGGCACTACCTTTGAATCGTTTACCAACAAGTATATACAGAGCTCACAGACTGTACTGCCTACTATATCTGACGACCTGAAACAGGGCGCTATCCAGGCTACGGTAATATCGCTGATAGCTATATTCCTGTATATATTGCTCCGCTTCCGTAAATGGCAATATTCATTAGGTACGTTGCTCTCGCTGTTGCATGACGTGGCACTGACCCTTGCCGTGTTCTCTTTCTTCCGCGGTAAAGTACCGTTTGCACTGGAAATAGATCAGCACTTCATTGCGGCGATACTGACCGTGATCGGGTTCTCGATGAACGATACGGTGATTGTATTTGACCGTATCCGCGAGTATTTCCGTAAATCGCCTAATGAAGACAAGGTGAGCGTCATCAACCGTGCGATCAACGATACGTTGAGCCGTACCATTATGACATCACTGACGGTGTTTGTAACGCTGCTTATCCTGTTCATCTTTGGTGGTGAGGCTACACGCGGATTTGCATTCGCTATGCTTATCGGGGTGTTTACCGGTACTTACTCTTCTATCTTCGTTGCCGCACCGGTACTCGTAGATATGGATAAGAGCGGATCACTGAAAGTAGAAAGGGATGATGAAGCACACATCGAAGAATTGAAAAAGCTGGCCTAACTGGTCAAATGACATAAAACAAAGATCCCGCCGGCAACCCGGCGGGATCTTTGTTTTAAGAGAAGTCTGCGTTACGGCCAATAGCCCGTCGAACACTTACATCTTTTGCCTACATTTGCAACGCACTTGAAAAGCTTTTTCGCACATATCGGTAAAGTATACCTCCTGATAGGAGAAGGTTTCCGCAGGCCCGAAAATATCAAGGTGTACTGGATAGAGTTCATGGAGCAGTGCAACGATATAGGCATCCGTTCGCTCCCTATTGTGCTCATCATATCTATATTCCTGGGTATGGTGATGACCGTACAGTTTGCCTACCAGCTGGTGAGCCCCATTATATCTAAGTCTATCATAGGCACCCTGGTACGTGACTCCACTATACTAGAGTTCTCGCCTACGGTTATCTGTATAGTATTGGCAGGCGTGGTGGGCTCCAAGATAGCATCTGAGCTGGGTAATATGCGCGTTAGCGAACAGATAGATGCGCTGGAGATAATGGGCATAAATACCAAGAGCTACCTGATACTGCCCCGTATACTGGCATCAATGATCATGATACCCTGCCTCATCGTAGTTTCCATCTGCATCTGCATCTGGGGAGGCTACCTGGCGGGCACATTCTCCCACATACTTACCGAGCAACAATTCTTTTTCGGGCTTACTACGGGCTTTATACCCTACAACCTTTTCTTTGCTATTGCCAAGTCGTTTGTCTTTTCGCTGATCATATCTATAGTCCCATGCTACTATGGTTACTATGTAGAAGGTGGCGCATTGGAGATAGGCCGTGCATCTACCACTTCGGTGGTTGTAAGCTGCATCCTGATCCTGTTTGCAGACTACGGACTATCCATATTGCTGCTGTAACGCGGCACCTCCTCTACTTCGCTGAATTTATCTAGACTTTGTATACTGCTATTCAGCACTATACAAACCTGCAATTTACCATACGGGGAAAATACCCTTTTTATTCAGGTGGTTTTCCTGCGTAAACGCGTATTGCTTTCGTGCAATTTTACATCACTAAACATGGTGATCATGAACACGTTAGCAACAACCTATGGCGTACAACTTACCCGCCGCGAAAAAGAGATACTGTGCTGCATAGCAGAAGGCCTTAGCTCTAAACAAATAGCCAGCAAATTATTCATCAGCGAGAACACAGTGGCCAATCACCGGAAGAACATGCTCCGGAAGAAAGGGGCCAAAAGCAGCGCCCAATTAATACAACTAAGCAGGAACTATAGTACCGGATGAAAATAGCCATAAGGCGATTTCACTGATTAGTACGCCATCAAATTTCACCACAAAACCGGGAAGCCGAAAACGGATCGACAGTAGGCGAAAAAATAATACCATGAGAAACATCATTTTAATCTTTGGACTTCTGTGTATGTCATTTACTTCCTTTGCCACTCACCACCCGGTGACTGATACTACTGTTTGTAAAGGCACTCTAATATCAATGGCGCGCGGTATGAGAAGTGACACATGGCAAAGCAGTAATCCAAAAATCGCAAAAGTAGACACAACCGTAGGAGTGACAACAGTGAACATAACAACAGTAAGTGTAGGTACCGACACTATAAACCATATTACGGGTACAGATACTACGCTAATAAGAGTAATTGTCGCTTCGAAACCAAGTGCTATTTTCGGACAGTTGGACATTTGCACAAATGCATCCGTTACGCTAAATGACACTTCAGGGCAAGGAACATGGGCAAGTAGCTTAACTTCTGTAGCTGCGATCGGCACTACTACCGGAACTGTTACTGCTATAGCTGCCGGTACTTCAACAATTACTTTTTCAATTTCCGCAAGCTGTTATACTACCGCCACCTTACATGTTTATACGACACCACCTGCGATATCGGGTGATGCTCAAGTAAATATTAACGGGCACAAAATCCTATCTGACTCGGTGGCGGGCGGCGTCTGGAAACTGAGCGATAATAGTTTAGCGGTTTTTGCACAACTGACGCCAGCATATGGATCAGCAATAGAACTTTTTGGTGTATCGAAAGGAATAGATACCCTTACGTACACAACCTGCAATGGAAACACCAAGAGGATCGTGACCATTGATTCTGGAAAAATTGCAGTACAATCCACTAAATTCTTTGGCGCCGTTTATTCAAATTATACCAACATACAAGACGATGACCCTGCAAATTTCACCCAATATTATGCTCGACTGAGCCAGCCATTGAATAAAGGTGAGGGTATTGACAAATCGGCCAAACTCGGAAAACGATTCATTTTTTTAAGAAATTTAGCTTTCCAAATAACCTATGGAAATACAGACAATTTCAAACTGTACACTGCGGACTTTTTTAACAACAGGAATGTGAACAGGTTGGACTTGCTTTCACACGCGTATTTCAATGGCACAGTAGATGCGAACATCTTCACTTTTGTTATACCCAAAATATGGAAGCAGCACAGCGGAGATATGGGGCATATTTATCTTGACATTATGTCGTCGCTTGCAGTAACAAATGTAATTGACTCATTTCCGACTGCTACGGGAAATACCAACCCAATGAACACAAACAGTAATAACCAAGTCTATAATATCAAGAGTAATATATGGGGACTTAACCTGAAAGGTCATTTTAATGGAGTCTTTAACAAAAACCTCAATGTTGACGGTGGTGCGAAATTATTTTATGTCTTTCCTTCTTCTAAAATTATTTCGCCCGACCTAAGCCCACAAAGCAGTGATCTATCCAGCTACAACAGCGATTCTATTTATAAGTATACCACCAAGACACAAATCTCCACGCTGAACAGTTTTCTTACAACCGGAAAGAATGTGATCCCCTATTATACACTTGATTTGATGTTCTCCTACAATACCGGCAGTACTGAAAATAATAATTCCAATATATTTATACGCTACCAGTATACGAGCAACATGATCAGGAGTTTCTCTTCAAACGCTCCGAATAATTACTGGCAGTTTCAAATAGGATACGTTTTAGATATTACAAAAGTATTCCCATCGCAGCCGACAACAGCCAGTACACCAGCAGCCACAGATGGCACTCACTGACCATTATAAACGCAATATTTTTTCTATGAGCGCAGTGTCATCAGCAGCGAACCAGTTCATTTCTTTGTCTTTGCGAAACCATGTCACCTGGCGCTTGGCGTAGTTGCGGGTATGCTGCTTTATTTTATCGACGGCTTCGGGCAATGTGCATTTCCCATCGAGGAAATCGAATAATTCGGCATAGCCCACTGTTTGCAGGTTTTTTAGTTCTTTGTATGGCAGCAATTGTTCCACTTCGGCAAGCAATCCCTGCAGCATCATCTTATCCACCCTGTGGTTGATACGCTGATACAGCAATGGTCTTGGTAGTTCCAATCCCACCTTCACGATCCGGAACGGCCTTTGCTTAGTAGTTTGTGTGTGGTACTGCGATATGCTGCTGCCGGTAGACCGCTTAAAGGACAATGCGCGTATGAGCCGTGCAGGGTTGCTTACTTCTGCAGTATCATAAAATACCGGGTCTTCCTGCTGTACAGATTGCTGTAACCACGCCAGGCCTTTCAATTCATACTCCTGTGTTACCTGCGTGGTGATAGCGGCATCTGTTGCGGGCATATCATCAAGGCCCTCACAAAGGGCTTTGATATATAAGCCTGTACCCCCGCATACCACTGCGGTGTTATGAGCAGCAAATATTTCATCGAGGTATTTAAGGGCAAGTGATTCGTAATCTGCTGCGGTGAGCGCGGCAGTTACCGGAAAGTCGTCTATGAAATAATGCTTTACGGCCTGTAGTTCCTGCAGACCTGGCTTAGATGTACCAATGGTCATACCACGATAGCACTGCCTGCTGTCGGCAGATATGATATCAGTATGCAGCTTTTGCGCTAATGCTATGGCTACATCTGTTTTGCCTACCGCTGTAGGCCCGGCGATAATGTATGCTGTGTGAACCAATTATTCGTCAAAGCCTCCACCTGTATCTTCGCTCATGGTTTCTTCGCTTTCGCCACCCGTACTTTCTTCGCCATCTTCACCCTCGTTGCCAAAGCCTTCTGCCATTTCATCTGCGCCGAGGTCGTACTTCTCTTCTATCTCCATTATTTTGTCAGGGTTCACTCCTTTTATACCATACTGAGCCGGCGCTATGCCTTCTTTGCGCAGCAGAAAAGGATAAACACGCCTGGAGACCTCTTCCTTGAGGACGCTTATCAACTCCACATGAAAGATCCATTTTTTAACAGGATCGTATACATACATGAACTTCTGATCAGGGATGCTGATCAATGCAGATATGGGGGTCTTGAGCATTGATAAGGCCGGCGCGTCTTTTTTATTTACCAGCACTTCTGAGTTCAGCTCGCGCCCATACTTCCATTTATCATCGCTTTCGTAAAATGAAGCGGGGTGCTTACCGTCAAATTCATAGGCTTGTACAATGGCCTTATGAAAATCTAAAAAGGTCTGACTGCCTGATATTTCTATATCACGGTACGTCTGATCATCGTCTTCCCAAAAAATCCTGAATCTTAATATCGTCATGAAGTTGTGTTCTCGGAGGTAAAAATAATAAATGATACGGTAGATTTGCCGTGGACAGTGCATAATCAGCCAAAAAGCTTATTTTATTATGATAATAAATATTAGATAGTCCATTTCGAAATACCAAAGTCTAATACAATTTTTCATTACCTTTGCCATCCCAAATTTGACAGACTATGCCAAAAACTAAAACGCATTCCCGGGCTAAAAAGACATTCAGAGTAACTGGTACAGGGAAAATACGCCGGTATAAGGCCTTTAAAAGCCATCTGCTGACAAAAAAATCAAAGAGCCGCAAACGTAGTTTACGTATTCACGGACTTGTGCACCCAAGCAATGCACGCCTTGTGAAACGCATGCTCGTAATGTGTTAAGATATTTCGACCCTGTATACCAGGTTTGGAACTAAAGTAATAAGTAAGAAAAGTATTAAAAAACGACAATTAATTTTTAAGATATGCCACGTTCCGTCAATGCGGTTGCATCGCGCGCAAGAAGAAAGAAGATACTGAAAGAAGCCAAAGGTTTTTATGGTAAACGTAAAAACGTATATACCGTAGCCAAAAATGTGCTGGAGAAAGGCCAGGGCTATAAATTCTCAGGCCGTAAGTTGAAAAAACGCGACTACCGCTCTTTGTGGATCGTGCGTATCAATGCAGCAGTGCGTGAAGAAGGCCTGAGCTACTCCCAGTTCATAGGCAAGCTTGCCACTAAGGGCATAGAACTTAACCGTAAAGTACTGGCTGACCTGGCAATGAATGAGCCGGAATCATTCAAGTTGCTGGTAGCACAAGTAAAATAATTTCAGCTTAAACTAACTGAATATACTGCGAATAGCCGATACCTTGTGGTGTCGGCTATTTCTATTTGTTACATGTGGGAAATGAAGTGTGCATAAAAAAAGCTCCCGTTAGAAAACGGGAGCGTACGCAATATATAATAGACAAAAAACAACTTAATCAGGCTTATTGCCGTCGAGGAATGTATTGATAGTTTGTAATGAAGCCTGCGAACTATTTTGCTCATCATTCTTGCCCACTGAATACCCGCTGTAGTAATTATCGGCAGAGGCAACACCATTGTCGAGCTTCATGTTTTTACGCATGTATGCGGGAACAGATTCCATTTCATCGGCGCTTTCTGTGCCCTTGATATTAAAGCTCATGCGACGCAGGCGCTCGGCGCGATCCTCCAGGGCTTTCTTTTGATCTTCAAACCTTCTCTTCTCCTCGAGCTCATCATCTGTAAGCACACGCTCACCTCTCATAAATACCGTTTCTCTTGGCTGCTCTCTCACGGGCTCCCTGGCTGGCTCCTTTGCTATCTCTTCCGTTTTCATGATCAGCTCCATTCTCATGTCTTCAATACGCTTTTCCTCCATAGTAAAAGAAGGTACCGGCGGAGGCGCAGGTGTATATGCCTCTTCTACGGGTTCTGGTGTGTTGATCACCTCTTCCTTTACAAAAGCTTCTGACGGCTTATACTCATAAGCACTGTAACTAACAACAGGCATTTCTACCAGTACAGGCGCCATGCTTTCCGGCTCACGGCCAGTATACCTTGTTTCTACTGATGAGGTTTCAGCGGTATTTGAGAGATCACCCAGCTTTACTATGATCTTTTCCGGTTCGTTGTTCTTTGCCGGAAATTCAATATTTATGTCCTTCTGATTAAACCCTGTAGCAATCACTGTAACTGCGATCTTCTCCTTCAGGTTGGGGTCGTGGCCCATACCAAGGATAACATCACAATTGTCACCAGCCTGTGTTTGTACATAGGCTTGTATAGCTTCGGCTTCGTCCATGGTGTGCTCAAACTCACCTGCTGCCGATGTGATATTGAGCAGAAGCCACTTGGCGCCGCGTATATCGCTATCATTAAGCAATGGTGAGTTAAGCGCTTCCTCAACTGCCTGCAAGGCGCGGTTCTCGCCGGTAGCAGATGCACTGCCTAATATAGCTACACCTCCGTTCTTCATAACCGTGCATACATCGGCAAAATCGACGTTTATCTGCCCTGTAGTAGTGATCACATCAGTGATACACTTTGCAGCAGTGGCGAGTATATCATCGGCTTTTGCAAACGCCTGGGTGAATGGCAGGTTGCCGAATTGCTGACGCAGTTTATCATTAGATATGATAAGGATAGTGTCTACATTTTCACGCATACGATCAATGCCTTCCTGGGCCTGCTTCATGCGCTTACGCCCCTCATAAGTAAATGGTGTGGTAACGATACCAACAGTGAGTATCCCGAGATCTTTACAAATTTTTGACACCACCGGCGCGCCACCTGTACCCGTACCACCACCCATGCCGGCTGTAATGAACGCCATGCGTGTATTCACTTTCAATATTTTGGCTACGTCCTCTATACTTTCTTCACATGATTGCTTTCCAATCTCCGGGTTTGCACCCGCACCAAGGCCTTGTGTAAGATGTGGGCCAAGCTGGATCTTATTGGCAACCGGGCTTAAAGCCAGCGCCTGCGAATCAGTATTACATACAACAAAGTCAACGCCTTCTATACCGAGGCTATGCATGTAATTTACGGCGTTACCGCCACCGCCACCTACGCCTATCACTTTTATTATAGACGATTGATTTTTGGGGATTTCAAAATGGATCATACTATTTCAATTTGGGGGTTAGTGAATAAATTGTGAGTTATGTTTTTGTTTATAATTATTATTACCGTTATCCTATTTCATGATCTTCCACGTCTTCGAACATCTGCATGAACTTTCCTTTGAGCCCATCAAACAGACGTTTTACCTTTTCATTCCGGTGGTTCACCTTCTTACGAACCTCTTCTGCGCGTACTTCCGGTTCTGATTCCTGCGATGGCGTATCATCTACCGCGGCGGACATATCTTCTATAACCGGCTCAATTGGTTCTCCGGTAAGATGTATGTAATTACCGCCTTCGCCCGCAAAACGCATCTTGCCACTTTCGAAGTCGTGATAGCCACGCAGTATGAGACCTATACAGGTAGAATACATGGGGTTCATCAAAGAATCGGAATGGCCTCCTGCTAAGTGTTCGTTAGGATACCCTATGCGCGCCCCTAACCCTGTGACGAACTCCGTGAGCTGCGTAATGTGCTTTAACTGCGCGCCACCACCGGTAAGGATGATACCGCCATAGAGGTGCTTGTCAAGATTTATCTGCTTGAGATGATACATCACATAATCGAGTATCTCGTGCATTCTTGCCTCAATGATATGGGCCAGGTTCTTTACAGATATTTCTTTAGGTGGCAAACCTCTTAATCCGGGTATAGTTATATATGCATTACTGTTTGCTTCTTCTGCTATCGCAGTTCCAAACTGCACCTTCATCTGTTCTGCCTGCGCACGCAATACGCCCAAGCCGTTCCTGATGTCGTTGGTGATGTTGACCCCTGCATAAGGAATAACGGCAGTATGTTTCAGTATACCGTCATAAAACACAGCCATATCTGTAGTGCCGCCGCCTATATCTACGATAGCAACACCTGCTTCCAGGTCTTCATCGTTCATAACGGATGCCGCAGACGCCAGGGGCTGCAATACCAGGTCACGAGTGGTCAGCTGCGCCTTATCCACACAACGCTTAATATTCCTGATGGCGTTGCGGTCGCCGGTTATCACGTGAAAGTTAGCGCCAATCTTAACACCACTCATACCTATGGGATCCACAACAAAAGGAGTGCTGTCGACAGTAAAATCCTGCGGCACAATATCTATGATCTGATCACCGGCGGGGATGTAGGTACGGTACTGATCACGTATGAGCAGATCGATGTCGTCCTTGCTTATCTCGCTATCGGTATTCGTTCGCACCCTGTCGCCGCGGGTTTGCAAGCTTTTGATGTGCTGCCCGGCTATACCCACATACACCTCCTTAATAGAAAGGTTGGGGTTAGACTCCATGCAGCGCTCTATAGCCTGTTCTACAGAACGGATACATTGCTCGATATTCATGACTACACCATGACTGACACCCGCAGAGTCTGCGCGTCCCAAACCGAGAATTTCCACTTTACCGAATTCATTCTTACGACCGGCAATGGCAACCACCTTTGTGGTGCCGATGTCCAGGCCTACGATAATTGGTTGTTCTTTCTTGCTCATATTGCGTTGAGGTTTAAAAACTGTTTATTGATTCTTTTTTGCTGGGTACACATATTTAGGCGCACCGGTCTTTTTATTTTTATCGTTTGTTTTAGTCTTGTTATTATTTGCGGGTGTAGCAACTTTCTTTTTATCCGGTTTACCTGCTTTCTTTTTTGCCGCTATAGGGTGTTTCTTATCTGCCTTTGGCTTTGCTTTTATCACCGGCTTCTGCACTTGCTTTGCCGCAGCCTTCTTAGCTGCAACCGCCTGGTTTGTTTTTGCCACCACAGCCTTTACGGAATCTTTCGCGTCATTTGCCGCTTCAGTTTCCACCATGCTGTTTATCCAGTTCATTTTATCCACGGCCTTATCTACCGGCCCATGATATGGCAGCGATGGCAACGCTATCACCTGGTCTTTATACCGCACATCCAGTGTCTCATATTTATCCCAGCCTATACGGTTCAGTACATTCTTATAAAAAACAAACAGGTTGTTGAATTTTTCATTCATGCCTGAAGCATCACCAAACAGTATCCGCTGGTCGCCAAGGGTGGGTACTAATTCAAACGTAAAATCTGAATCAAGGATGACCTGTGACACCTGTGCATTCCAGAATGAGTCGGCCTGTATGTGCCGGACTAATGTTACGATCTGTTTCTTTACCGCCCATCCCATACTATCATTCTTCAACTCAGGCACATTGGTGACTACAGTAGTATAATAGATATTGTTGGCAGACAATGGCATTGTACTTAAAGTAGTATCGAGATAGCAGCTATTACCGTTTTGCTGAAACAGTCGCACTACCGGTATCCGCTGAGTTATGTACATCTGCAGTACACGTTCGTTATCAATATACACCTGTGCGTTCGCGATCCATGGATTAGCCAGTATCACCTGCTCCATAGCATGGATGTCCAGCTTTGACACCGGAGTATGTACCACATCAATATTGCGGTTATTCACCGCCATGTCCATTATTTCATGTTCAGCAACAAAATGGTATTTCTTATCGTTACGGATATGCACGGCAACACTGGTAAGATGTTTCGTATCTTCTATTTTTGAAGCACTCACCATGGCCACGACACAACAGGTAGTGACCACAAGGGTAACAAACACCTGCAATATCTTACGTATCGATATTTTACGCTTCTCTGCCATTACTTACCTGTCAGTATACTTTTAATTGGTTCTACTAATTTGTCAATATCTCCTGCACCTGCCGTAATAAACATATTTAATGGCGCTACCCGAACATAATCGAGCAATGCTTCCTTAGATAATATTGTATGCACAGGGTTCGCCATTCTATCAACTATCATTTGCGACGTTACACCTTCCATAGGCAATTCCCGGGCCGGATAGATGTCCAGCAATATCACCTCATCTGCCATGTCCAGGCTATGCGCAAAACCATCTGCCAGATCGCGGGTACGACTGAACAGATGTGGCTGAAATGCAACTACACATTTACGGCCTGCGAACAGACGCTTCGCGCTGCCTATCAATGCTGCCAGCTCTTCGGGGTGGTGGGCATAATCGTCTATGTACACCATCTTGTCTGTTTTGACTACATATTCAAACCTGCGCTTTACACCTTTAAATCCATCCAATGCGCTCCTTACACTCGCACCATCTATGCCCAACATTTGCGTTACCGCTATTGCAGCTACAGCATTCTCTACATTGTGCATGCCGCCTACATGCAGGCGCATCTGCTCCAGTTTCCACCCCTTACCCACCACATCAAATAAATACCCTCCGTCCTTTTGCTGAATGTTTGTCGCACATACATCTGCCGCATCATTCTGCAGGCTGTACGTTATTGTTTCAGGACCTTTTAATTCAGACTGCCGATGCAGGCCGTGCTTTACCAGCAGGGTACCTCCCGGTTTTATATTTTTTGTGTACTGAATAAATGCCGATTCCATTTCTGCTGCAGTGCCATAAATATCCAGGTGATCAGGATCTATTGCCGTAAGCACAGCAATATTCGGATACAACTTCAGAAAGCTCCTATCATACTCATCGGCTTCAACAACGGCGGTATCGTTAGTGCTGCTCCAGTAATTGCGCTCATAGTTTACGGATATGCCGCCCAGGAATGCATTGCACCCATAACCAGTTTCGCGAAGCAAGTAGGCGATCATTGTAGAGATGGTGGTTTTACCATGAGTGCCTGCCACTGTTATGGCGTGCATTGCCTCTGTGATCCATTGCAACACATCACTACGCTTATAAACCGGATAGTTATTATCCCTGTACCAGTTCAACTCATTGTGATCTTTTGGAATAGCCGGTGTATAAATAACTAGCTGCGTTTCCTTGTCGAGCAAAGCAATATCATCAGCATAATGTATCTGCATACCTTCGCCGGCCAGGTGCATGGTCAGCTCAGTTTCCGTTTTATCGTAGCCGCTTACTACCGCCCCACGCTCACGAAAAAACCTGGCCAGCGCGCTCATGCCGATGCCGCCAATACCTATGAAATACACTCTTTTTATTTCCCTTACGTTCATCTTAACCTTTTGCTATTTCAATTACTTTATTTGCTATCCGCTCATCTGCGTCTTTAATGGCCATCGCTCTTAAATTATCCGACATAGTTTCCTGCATCTTATTGTTACCCAACAACGTTTCCAATTGTTTCACTAACCCTGTTTTCAATTCACTGTCTTTCACCAGCAATGCTGCATTACGTGTTACCAGCGCCATTGCGTTACTGGTCTGGTGATCTTCGGCTGCGGTTGGTAGCGGAACAAATATTACCGGCTTACCCGCTATGCACAACTCAGCGATGGCCAGTGCGCCCGCTCTTGAAATAACCACATCGGCCGCAGCATAAGCCTGATCCATATCACTGATGAAGTCAAAAACCTTTACTCTGTCGCTATATTCACCTGCATGTTGCCTTGCCCGTTCATAATATTGCTTACCTGTCTGCCATATTATGTTCACGTTCTCCTTCATCAGTTCCGCCAATTGCTCATCTATACATTCATTTATAGATCGTGCACCCTGGCTGCCGCCTACTATCAACACTGTCTTGCCCTGTTGCGTCACCCCAAACCATTCTTTTCCTTCCGCACCTGTCTTGTCCATCAGCGATATATTCTTTCTCACCGGATTGCCCGTAAGCATTATCTTGTCTTTCGGAAAGAACTGCTCCATACCCTGATAAGCCACGCATATCGCCTTTGCCCTCCTACCCAGTATCTTATTGCTCTTTCCAGCATAGGAGTTTTGCTCCTGTATCAGCGTAGGAACACCCATGGTCTGCGCTGCGCTCAACACCGGAAAGCTTGCATAGCCGCCCACACCTACTACAGCCATCGGCTTAAAGTCATTAATTATATTCCTCGCGTCTACCCTGCTCTTCAACAATTTGAAAGGCAGCGAAATGTTTTTCCAGATGCTGCTCCTGTTAAAACCGGCTATATCCAGCCCTATTATCTCAAACCCTTCATTCGGCACCTTTTCCATCTCCATTTTATTCTTAGCGCCTACGAATAATAACCGGGTACCGGGAGCCAGCCGCTGCAGGGCCTGCCCCACAGCTATGGCCGGAAATATATGCCCGCCAGTACCACCACCTGCTATTATTACGCGTAGTTCGCTCATACTTATATCGCCGGTAAAGGCGAGTTGTCGTTTAATGGTTTAGCTCTTGGTTTCCTTTCTTTCTTCACCGGCACCTCAGCTTTTATTTCTTCTTCCTCCTCACTAGTATCCTCCACTACTTCTTTTATAGCAGCGTTCTTTGTGTTTGTTTTTCTCTCGCCTTCCATTTCATCCACATACCTGCTCACGCTCAGCACTATGCCTATGGCAATACTTGTAAACCATATAGATGATCCACCCATGCTGATCATGGGCAAGGTCAATCCGGTTACCGGCACCAGGTGCACATTTACGGCCATGTTCAGCATAGCCTGGAACACCAGCGTAATGCTGAGGCCCACTGCCAGGAAAGCGCCGAACGCAAACGGACACCGCTTGAATATGAGTATGCTTCTCCACAGGAACAGCAGGTACAGCATCATTACGATACTGCCACCGATAAGGCCATACTCTTCTATAATAATGGAGAAAATAAAATCGGAATACGGGTGGGGCAAGAAATTCTTCTGCAGGCTTCTGCCCGGTCCTCTGCCTGTAACGCCACCATTTGCTATGGCTATCTTGGCTTGCTGCACCTGGTATACATCTTCCGGTGCGCCTTCTTTTTTCTTACCGCCAAAATCTTCTATACGCTGTTGCCAGGTCTTTGCTCTACCAAAACCGGTGAGCTTCGATATGGTAAACAAGAGCGACACACCAATGATGCCTACTGCACCCAATAACAGGAGATGCTTCACCTGCACACGGCCTATAAAGAAAACAATAGTGCAGGTAATGCCCAGCATCAGCGCAGTAGAGAGATTTGCAGGGGCGATCAACGCGCAGGTAAATAGCATAGGCAGTAATACCGGAATAAATCCTTTTCTCAAATCTTTTATTACCGCCTGCTTCATACTCAGCACCCGTGCCAGGAACATGAACAATGCGAGCTTCGCCAGATCTGATGTCTGGAAGGTAATATTGATGACCGGCAACTTGATCCAACGCGACCCTTCATTGAGGCTGGTACCGAAGAACAGCGTATATACCAGCAATGGCAGGCTCAGCAGATACAGTATCACTGCTACTTTAGCAAACTTTGTGTAGTTGATCTTGTGTACCCAGTACGTGATCATCAAACCAAGGCCCAACACCATCACCTGCTTTACCAGGTAGTATGTTGAATTTTTTTCCATCCTGTATGCCAGCGAACCTGTGGAACTATATACGGCCAGCAGGCTGATGAACGACAGCAACAGCACTACGCCCCAGATGACCTGGTCGCCTTTTGTTTTTGTCAATAATTTTTTCATCCCCTGTGACATAACAATTATTCTTTTCAGAGATTTTTTACAGCAGCTTTAAACTGATCTCCCCTGTCTTCGTAATTTTTAAACAAATCAAAACTTGCACATGCAGGCGACAGCAGCACCACATCGCCATTCTCAGCAAATGCGTACGCTGCATGTACAGCCACATCCGCGCTGTCTGTTTCTACTATATCGTCCACTACTCCATCAAATGCCGCATGTATGGGCTTATTGTCTGCACCCAGGCATACAATGGCCTTTACTTTTTCCTTTACCAATTCCAATATTTCCGTGTAATCATTTCCCTTATCCTGCCCGCCCAATATGAGTATTACAGGTTTCTTCATGCTCTCCAGCGCATACCATACCGAATTCACATTTGTGGCCTTGCTATCATTGATGAACTCTACGCCTCTAACGGTAGCCACATACTCCAGGCGATGTTCCAGCCCTTCGAAGCTCGCGAAGCTCTCGCGTATCTTTTCCTTGCGCACACCGGCGATCCGCGCTGATATTCCCGCTGCCATACTATTAAATTGATTGTGTTTGCCTTTTAAGGAGAGCTCATGAATAGACATGTCCAGGCCTTCTCCGCCATATTGTATGTGCAGCCTTTCGTCGCTGCCCAGATGGCCGCCTTCATTCCATTGGTTGTTATCGCTCATCGTTATGTGAATTAATTTAGCTTGAATAGAATGGGTAGCCAGGTATTCCTGTATCGCTTTATCGTCCTGGTTCACGATAAAGTATTTTGTTGCGTCCTGATTTTGGGTTATTCTGAATTTCGATGCGACATAGTTTGCAAAGACATAATCGTATCGATCGAGGTGATCTGGTGTAATATTCAGCAGTACAGCTACATCGGGGTTGAATACATGAATATCGTCCAGTTGAAAACTACTTACTTCCATCACGTACCACTCGCAGGGTCGCTCTGCGATCTGACGTGCAAAGCTGTAGCCAATATTGCCCACCATCGCCACATCGTAACCAGCAGACTTCAATATGTGATACGTCAGCTTGGTAGTTGTGCTTTTGCCATTGCTTCCCGTGATGGCTATTACTTTGCTATCTCCTTTGTAACGGTATCCAAATTCTATTTCGCTGCACACTTCTATTCCCGCGCTTCTTACCTGTTTCATCACCGCGGTCTTATCACTAATTCCCGGGCTCTTCACAATACAGTTTGCATTAAGTACCTTATCCATGGTATGTACCCCTTCTTCAAACTCAATACCTTCTGTAACTAATGTCTCTTTAAAATGAGGCTTTATTGTTCCGCCATCACTTACAAACACATCCCAACCCTGCTGTTTTCCCAGCAACGCAGCGCCTATGCCACTCTCAGCGGCACCCAGTATTACGAGGCGTTTTGTGTTTGTTTGCATCATTGCAGTTTCAATGTTACTATACTCATTATGGCCAGCAGTATCCCTATGATCCAGAAGCGTGTCACAATCTTCGACTCATGGTATCCTAATTTCTGATAGTGATGGTGAAGCGGGGCCATCTTAAATATTCGCCTCCCTTCTCCATATTTCTTCTTTGTATGCTTGAAATACGCTACCTGCAATACCACCGACGCATTCTCTATAATGAAGATGCCGCATATAATAGGTATCAACAGCTCTTTGCGTACTATAATAGCCAGCGATGCAATAATGCCGCCTAATGCCAGGCTGCCGGTATCGCCCATGAATACCTGTGCCGGAAAAGCATTATACCACAGAAAGCCCACACATGCCCCTACGAACGCGCCAATAAAAATAGACACCTCCCCGAGGTTGGGTATATCCATTATATTCAGGTAGCCGGCAAACAAGTAGTTGCCTGACACATAAGCAAACACGCCAAGACATACACCAATAATTGCCGATACACCGGTAGCCAGCCCGTCTATACCATCGGTAAGATTGGCGCCGTTAGATATAGCTACAATTATGAGTGTGACAAAGAGCACATAAATGATGGGCGTTGTCGTATTTACATACTGCTCACCAAATATGGCTGCTATCTTTTCGTACCGGAACTCATGCGATTTTACAAACGGGATAGTAGTAGTAGCGGTACGCACATTGACGTACGTTGTCACTTTGCCATTGTCATCCTTACGTGTAAACCTGCCAGATTCCAGTTTCTCCGCTGAGTTAAGCACTCCGGTCTGCGTGCCCGTCACCTCTCTGCTGATCACTACGTGATTATTGTAGTACATGGTGACACCGATAATAATACCCAGGCCTACCTGGCCCAGTATTTTGAACCGACCGGCCAGGCCTTCTTTATTCTTTTTAAATACTTTGATATAGTCATCAAGGAAACCAACAATACCCAGCCATATAGTGCATACCAGCATCAACACGATGTATACATTCAGTACGCGCGCGAAAAGGACAGTTGGTATCAGGATAGCTGCGATGATAATAAGGCCGCCCATGGTAGGGGTACCCTTTTTCTGCGCTTCACCCTGCAGACCCAGGTCGCGCACTGTTTCCCCTATCTGCTTACGCTGCAGAAACGCTATCAGGCGCTTACCCATCAGCATGGAGATTACCAGCGACAATATTATTGCCATAGCCACGCGGAAAGTGATAAAGTTGAACACTCCCGCACCAGCCAGGTGAAACGTATCGCGCAAGTATATGAACAGATAATACAGCATGAATGCCTTTATTTATTTAGTGTTTCAAATGTTTCGGTCAATACTTCCCGGTCATCAAAATGATGTTTCACTCCTTTTATTTCCTGGTATGTTTCATGCCCCTTACCTGCTACGAGAATTATGTCTCCCGGTTGCGCCAATGTACATGCCACTTTTATCGCTTCCCTCCTATCTGTTATTCTCAGGCTCTTTCTTTTTTGTACTCCGCTTAGTCCCGATTCCATTTCATTGAGAATTTGCTCCGGGTCTTCACTGCGTGGGTTATCCGCTGTCAGTATAGCTTTATCGCTATGCTCGCATGCAGCCTCCGCCATTATTGGCCGTTTGGTCTTATCCCGGTCACCGCCGCAACCGATCACTGTAAACAACTGCTGTCCTTGTGTGCGCAATTGGTTTATTGTGGCCAGTACATTAATTAGTGCGTCAGGGGTGTGTGCATAATCTACTATGCCCAGTATCTTATCCCTGGGCGACATATACGTTTCAAATCTCCCTGCAGCGCCATGCAGGCCACTCAACACCTCCAGTATCGCCATCTTATCTTCACCCAGCAATTTTGCAGCCCCATAAACAGCGAGCAGATTGTAGGCATTAAAGGTGCCTATCATCCTGAAGTGTGCTTCTTCACCATCTATCAACATCACCAACCCGGTAAGGTTATTCTCCATTACCTTACCTTTTATGCTTGCCGGCATGCGCAGGCTGTAAGTGTTTTTCTCCGCGTTGGTATTCTGAAGCATTACCAGGCCTCGCTTGTCGTCTGCATTGGTGAGTGCAAATGCATCATCCGGCAGTGAATCGAAGAAACTCTTCTTTACGCGTATGTATTCATCAAACGTTTTATGGTAGTCGAGGTGATCGTGGGTGATATTTGTGAATATGCCACCCACAAAACGAATACCTGCTATACGGTGCTGATGTATAGCATGTGAGCTCACTTCCATAAACGCATACACACAGCCGGCATCCACCATTCTCCTCAGCATTTCATGTATAGATATGGAATCGGGTGTAGTGTGCGTGGCTACTTCTACCTGGTCATGTATATGATTCTGAACGGTGGATAACAAACCACACTTGTAACCCAATCCTTCAAAAAGCTTGTATAGCAAGGTTGCCGTAGTCGTTTTGCCGTTGGTGCCTGTAATGCCTATCACCTTTATCTGCCCGGACGGGAAATCGTAAAATGCATCAGCTATCAACCCTGCCGCGAGCGCGCTGTTTTTTACCTGCACATAAGTGATACCCTCTTCCATTGCCTCAGGCATATCTTCGCAAACCACCACAACCGCACCCAACTCTATCGCTTTACTGATAAACAGATGGCCATCTGACAGCGTTCCCTTTACGGCTATGAACATACTGTCATTTACCACCTTGCGTGAATCAATGCACAAGCTGCTCACCACCACCGACAAGTTGCCTACCGTTCGTACGGGAGTTATGTTTACCAATATGTCGCGTAGTATGGCCATTAGCTTAGTTGCAGTGTTATATTTTGTCCTTTTACTATTCTTGTTCCCGGTGTCAATGATTGCACATGCACTTTCCCTTTGCCCATCACCTGCACCTGCAGCCCGCTGTTCTCCAACATATAGATGGCATCCTTCAGGCCCATTCCCGTTACATCTGGCACTATGTTTCTGTACAGTGTTTTGGGCAGAACCGAAATGTGTTTGTTCGAATCTGTCTGCAACTGCATTACCTTATTCATATAATCGCTTTCTACAGCCACTCTCTTATCCAGTGCATTAAGCATCACCTGGTAGCTCCTGGCGGTTGCTGGCTTTGCCGGGAAGGCGCCGCTGCTATTTGAAGCCAGGCTGTCCAGCGGCCCTGACCAGGCACCCATATTCTCAGAGAATATCTTATCTGCCACCATCCTGAATACCGGGGCTGCGATAGCGCCACCATAGTATGCCGCCGAATGTGGCTTGGTACGTATCACTACGCATATCGTGTACTTTGGCTTGTCTGCCGGCAAAAAACCTACAAATGATCCCTGGTAAACACCATCCGTGTACCGGATACCTTTATCTGCCACCTGGGCGGTGCCCGTTTTACCTGCCATAGTGTAGTATGGCGACTCAATACCTTTCGCAGTACCTTCTGTTACAACTGCTCTCATACACTTCTGTAGTTGGGCTACCATACCGGAGTCCGCAACCTGCTCTATTTCTTTCGGTTGAAAAGTTTTTACTTCTTTTCCATATTCCCTGATTGCGCTTACCAAATACGGCTGCATCATTTTGCCGTTGTTGGCTATAGCATTGTAAAGCATGCAGGTATGCAATGGAGTTATCAGCACCCCGTATCCGGTAGCCATCCACGGCAGTGTTGTATTGCTCCATGAGTTGCTGCCGGGTTTTATGATCACTGTTCTGCGCTCACCCAGCAGGTCGAGCCCTGTTGGCCGGTCGAGGTGAAGATCTAATAAATGGTTTACGTACTTAGATGGTTTGTCGCTGTAAAATTTGTAAGCAAGCGATGCCATAGCCGCATTGCTCGACTCAGCATAAGCTTTCCATATCGGCATCTTTCCCAATCCCAGGTGCGAGTCTCTCATTACCCGGTTACCAAATCTTATCGCACCGCCTTGTGCATCTACTATATCATCAACGGTTATGTACCTGTCATTGAGCAAGGAAAGCAGTGTCACTAATTTAAAAGTTGAACCGGGCTCAGTTGGGATCATTGCGTAATTGAAGTCTTCCCAATAGCTGCCATCGGGCTGACGGCCAAGATTCACCAGCGTCCGTATCTTCCCCGTAGCTACTTCCATTACAATGCATGTACCATACAGGCATTCATACTTTCGCAGTATGCTCATCAATGCGTCTTCGGCTACACCCTGCACATTTATATCCAGCGTGGTCACAATATCCTTGCCGTTTTTTAGGGTCTACCTCAGATCCTTCTATCGGCACCCACACATTGCCAGTACTTTTCTGCACCACACGGCGGCCATTTTCGCCCACCAACTCTTTATTATAAGTTGCCTCCAGGCCCGATACATTGCTATCGCGGAACA